>ENA-UEOI01000009-UEOI01000009.1-human-gut-metagenome-genome-assembly--contig:-NODE-9-length-274866-cov-41.665572_pt1 | contig 274866 bp, 195 predicted proteins | sample MGYA00242883_ERZ507882 | MGnify/ENA primary metagenome ERZ507882 (study PRJEB26167, sample SAMN06115502) | human gut metagenome | host: Homo sapiens | place: China:Chongqing | collected 2015-07-29...
TTCCGATACAGTTTCATGCGCGCCGCGTCGTCTCCCGCGAAGGGTGCCGACGGCGCGCTTTTTCGAAAGAAAGAGAGTATGCTCATTCGTTTGTCGGAAAATGGTTTCAGGTTGCGGGATCGTCATTCGGCGAAGGTCAGTTCGACCTGCACCGGAAAATGATCCGACGGAGTCCGTGCACGGTAGGGCTTCGCGCTACCGGCGGGCTCCTTCGTACGGTAGGTGTCGATCAGGATGCCGTAGCGCAGCACGCGGAATCCTTCGGTCACGAAGAGATAGTCGATGCACCGGAACGTCTTGCGGTCGGGATCGAAGCCGTTCTCGGTGCCGGTCTCGGCATAGCGGAGTTCGGCCAGATCGCAAGCGTCGAACAGCAGTTTCGAATCGCGCAGCACGGCATAGCTTTCGCTCGTCTGGCCCACGTTGAAATCTCCCGTGAGCACGGCGCGCTCGCCGCGGCACATCGTCCGAATGCGGTCGACCACCAGCCGACAGCTTTCGACCTGCGCACGCCGGCCCTTGTGATCGGTATGGAGCGTGAAGAACCAGAACCGCTCGCCGCTCTCCCGATCGAGGAACCGGCCCCAGCAGCAGATGCGGACATATTTGGCATCCCAGCCCTTGCTCGGACGCGAGGGTTCCTCCGAAAGCCAGAAATGCCCCGAGTCGAGCAGTTGGAAACGGTCTTTCTTGTAGAACACCGCCGCATATTCGCCCGCCTCGGCCCCGTCGTCGCGTCCGACGCCGGTGTAGCCGTAACCGGGAAGCGCCGCGAGAAGATCCAGAAGCTGGCTGTGGAACACCTCCTGAGCTCCGAAAATGTCGAAATCGTGGTAACGGATCAGCGAGGCGATCACCGGAAGCCGCCGCTCCCAGCCGTCGCCCCTCGCATCGTCTCCGGCATTGAGCTGGCGCACATTATAGGTCGCCGCAGAGAAGCTCTGTGCGAAGCCACCCGTCGCCGCCGCGCAGAGGGCGGCGATACAGAACAGCACTTTTTTCATGATCGTACCGCTACCCGCGGCGTCCTTTCGATTCGAGATAGCGGATCAGCAGTTCGGGACGGTCGGTCTGGATGATGGTCGCCCCCATGTCGAGCAACCGGCCGTAGACCTCCTCCGTCTCTCCCCGGAAAGCGCGGTCGTCGTTCAGCCCACCGCAGAGCGACGGCCAGAGCGAGTTCACCCAAAGCTTCGAACCGCCGTCCACGATGCGTTTCATGCAGGCTTCCACCTCGGGCGTATATTCGTCCCAGCAGACTTCGTAGGCCAGCGGCTGCTTTTCCGATTTCCGGTACTCCTCGAAGAGTTCGCGTCCCTGCGGTTTGAGGATGTCGATGACCGGCATGTACATCATGTTGTGCGGATAGGCGGCGAACTTCGCCGCCACGACCTCCGCCGGACGCTTGCCCTTGATGAGCACCTGATCCGTGACGCCCAGCTCCTCGGTGACGGCCAGCGCAAGGTCGTAATATTCGTACCCCTGATCGATGTTCACCACGATGCGGTCTTTGCAGACCTCCAACGCTTCGCGCAGGGTCGGCATCCGCAGATCGGTCTTCTGGTTGTGCGCCGTACGGAGCACGCAGCGGCAGATCGAATCGTAGGTGATGTCGCAGACTCGGCCTTTTCCGCTGGTCGTACGGTCGATCGTCTTGTCGTGGCAGAGCACCAGCACGCTGTCCTTGGTCAGTTTGAGATCCATCTCCATGACATCCACGCCCATCGCGATCACGGACTCGATGGCGTCGATCGAGTTTTCGGGCCAGTTGCGCCAGTCGCCGCGGTGTGAGACGACCACGACGTTCTTCGACGTCGGATCGTGCAGTTCGGCCAGAATCCGGTCCGTGCGGCGGCCGGCGGCCGGTTCGGGTTGCGACGCGCACGAGCAGAGGAGTGCCGCCGCGCCGAATAATATCAGCAAACTTTTCATTTTCAATCGTTTTTTTTCAAATTTGACAAAAGGCGGAAGGCCTGCCGTGGGGCACGGCCTTCCGCCGATATGCGGATTATTCCAGTACCGGATAGGTGTCCGAATCCACCCATTTGCGGACGGCCGTCGTCGGTTTGGCCGGAAGCGTCTCGGCCGGCGTCGACGCATAGATTTCGGCTCCGGCGTTCAGCGCCTCCGTGAAAGAAGCGCATTCCTGTCCGGACGAAGGCACCGTGACGGAACCCGATTTCATTTCGTCGAGCGAAAGCAGCAGCCCGAGGCTCTCCGCCCATACCGAACCGTCCTGCTTCGAGTCGTTGCCGACGATCCAGTCGGGATTCTTCTTGCCCGAGGGGCAGGCTTCGTTACCGTAGACGTTCTGTACGTTGCCCTTTTTGTTGTAGCCCACCGACGAGGCGAACGAATCGTTCTGGGAGACGTCGGCCAGCGTCGAATAGCAGTTGACGACGAAACTGTCGTCGCTGACGATGCCGACGATACCGCCGATGTTGTTGTTGTTCGAAGCGACCCGCTCGATCCAGCTGTAACAGTTGACGATATAATTGCCCTTGCCGTCGCTGCCCTTGGAGATCTGGCCGGCGATGCCGCCGAGGTTCTCGCCTTTCACGCCTTTGTCCAGCTCGACGGCTTCGATTTTGCCGCCGCGGTTGCCGCAATTGATGATGACGCCTTGATTCTGGCCCGCGATACCGCCCAGCACGGCCGCCTTGCCCGAACCGATGATCTCGCCCCGGAAGGTGACGCCGTCGATCACGCCGCGGTTCGTTCCGACGACGCCTCCGGCGGTCTTGAAGGCCGTCGAGAGCGCGAGGTTCTCCACCGCGAGATCTTTGATCGTCCCCTCGTTGCCGCCGAACAGTCCGAAGGACTCGCCCGACGCGGTCGTCTTCACGTTTCGGATCGTGTGGCCCTTGCCGTCGAACACGCCGCCGAAATAGACCAGACTTCCGGTCTCGAACGAGACGGGCACGGCGCTCTGACCCTCGAAATCGATGTCGGCGCTCAATTCGTAGCAGGCTGTCGAGAGGTATACGGCGTCGGCCGCACCGGAGTTGATCGACTCGGCCACGGCGTTCCAGTCGGCCGGGGAGCTGATCTTCCACGGATCGGAGGCGGTGCCGCTGCCCTCGATTTCGGGCGCTTCGGGCGCATCGTAGTCGAAATCGACCTGAATCGTCACCGGACAGTGGTCGGAGGGATAGATGCCCTCGTAGATCGAGTTGTCCACCTTATAGGTTTTCAGCGACAGCTGACCGCGCGTGTAGATGTAGTCGATGCGGGCCGTCGAGACCGAAAGGTCGGTCGAGGTCTTGTGCCCGTTGAACGTGCCGACGGGACCGTCGACGAACGCCGGATCCGTCGCCTGATAGGCGTCCTCCCAATGGGTGCGGAACGTCGCCGAAGCGGCGTCGTCCTGCGTGGCATTCATGTCGCCGACCAGCACCGAGGGCATCCCCAGCGTGTTGTACATCTGCTCGCGCTCGATGATGACCTTCGCGGCCTCCGAACGCGCCATGTCGGCCAGCGGCATGTGCGTCACCATCATGAAAAACTGCTTGCCGTAAGCCTTGTCCGTCACCACGGCGCAGCAGGCGATGCGGTGGTAGCTCACCTCGTCCCAGCCGTAGCTCATCTCGTCGGGCGTCGGCGAGAGCCAGAAATAGTGCCGGTCGCTCAGTTCGAACCGATCGGGATCGTAGGCGATGCCCAGCGCCTCGCCGTTCTTGCCGTCCTGCGAATCGCGGCCGACGAACCACCATTCGTAGTTGCCGCCCTTGCCCGCCACCAGCGTCGGCAGTTCGCTCTGGATCGTACTGTTGGCCTCCTGGAATCCGAAGATGTCCCAGTCGTTGTTGACGATCGACTGCGCGAGGATGTCGCGGCGATGCGTCCAGACATAGTCGCCCGTACCCTTGTTCGAGATCCAGAGGTTGTAGGTGCCGAGCTTGACCGTCTGCTCCGTGATATCGGGCTCGGCGGGCGGGGTGTCGTCCTGATAATAATTGTGGTTCAGTTCCGTCGGAAAATCGTCGGCGCATCCCGCCAGCAGACAGAGTGCCGCGCACAACGGAAACAACAGATACTTTTTCATTTCAGTCGGTTATTTTTCGGTTGTTCATTGCTGATAGTTGATATGGCGTGCGTTACGGCCGTACTGCGACCAAGCCGACACCGCGGCGGAGTTTACGCCCGGCAGCGCCACCGCGTAGACCTTGAGCTTGCCCGCCGAAGCGTCTTTGCCCAGCACGTAGGAGTAGCCCCACTCGGAGATCGAGACCGAACCCTCGAACATGTCGGCGATCTGTTCGTCGTAGACCGGCTTGCCGTCGGGCGACAGCACGACGTAGTGTCCGGTCTCGGTGGCGACATGCACCTGTCCGAGGTTGTCCACCGCCGGAACACTGTTGCAGTGCGCATCGAGCGGATACGACCAGACGGTGGAACCGTTCGAGGTGCTGAGCGCGTAGACGGTCGAAGGCGTCGCCGCATCGGCCACGATGTAGAGCGTCTGCCCGTCGGCGCTCAGCGAGGCGCCGCCCTGAACGAATCCGTCGGGCACGGCGACGCTCCATTTGGGCGTTTTGGTCGAGGAGGCCGTCAGATTCGTGCAGTCGAAGCAGGCGATGTTCCACGAACCGCCGCTGCCCTCCTTGATCTTGCCCGGAAGGTAGACGCAGTTGTCGGCGCCGACGCAGGGCTGGCAGCGGCCGGCCGAGAGCGTCTTGCCGGGTGCGAACGTATCGGCCGTCGGAACGGGGCTCCAAACGAACTGATCGTCGGGAACCATGATGCCGTAGCCGTATTCGCCCGTATTGGTGAAGATCACCACGCCGTTTTTGAGGACGATCGTGCCCGACGTACCGCCGCCGTTGGCCGGAGTGGCCTGGGCCGTATTGCGTCCCGACGATTTCTCGAATCCGCGGATCGCGCCGTTCGTGCCCCGGCTGCCGACGACGACCATGTTCGGGCCGACGCTCGGCGTCGAGAAGGCGATGCGGGCGCCTGCGGCGTAGGCCGTCTGGTTCTTCCAGAGCACGGAGCCCGTCGAACCCTCGAACGCATAGACGGTCGGGACGGCCGAATCGTCGCCGTAGGCGTGCGCCACCCAGTAGACCGTACCGTCGGCATCTACCGACGGGTAGGCGATCTCCTTTCTGAGATTGACCTTGTCCTGCGCGGCGGCATCGTATTCCCACGCCACGGCACCCTCGGCGTCGAGCGCCACCAGTTTGCCGTCGCCGGTCACGGCATAAACATAACCCAGATCGCTCACCGTCACTACGTTGGCATCGCAAAGCGCATCGGCCGAAGCGACCTCGGTCGACCACAGCAGCGTGAAATCCGACACGTCGCCGTCGCGGACGTTGATCGACTTGGTCGCGCTGCTTTCACCGCCGCGGTCGTCGGCGACGGTCAGCTTGACCTGGAACATGCCCTTCTGCGTGAAAGTGTAGGAGGGATTCGTCTCCGTCGAGGTCGAACCGTCGGGGAACACCCATTCGCGCGAGACGATCTCGCCGTCGGAATCGGTCGACTTGTCGGTGAAGGTCACCTCGTCGCCGACATTGACCATCATCGGCGAATAGCTGAAATCGGCCGTCGGCACGACGTTGTCGGCCAGCACGGTGACGACCTTTTTCACGGTCGCGCGGTTGCCGTCGGCGCCCCACGCCGTGAGCGTCACCGTGTATTCGCCCGCCTGATTGTAGACGATCGGATCGGGTTCGGCCTCTTCCGACCAGTTGCCTTCGCCCGAGAAGCCGAAGTGCCAGAAATACTCCGCGACGGTCGTACCCTCCACGGAGGTGGTGTTGGTGAAGGTTACGGGAGTCACGCCCGCCACGATTTCGGCGGCCGCGACGGTAAAATCGGGTTCGATGATCGAGTCGTATACGATCTCCATATCGTCGTTGCTGTCCGTGCATCCGATCAGCACGAAGAGCGTCGCGACGCTCAGAATTGAAAGGATTCGTTTCATTGTGATGTATTTTATCGTTTTAAGGTTTAGCGTTTCCCCCTGCCCCGGAGGTATTCGTCCATTTCAGCGGGATAGTCGCATTGGATCATACGCACGCCCGCGGAGACGAAACCGTCCATCACGGTCGTGTTGCCGTTGTAGAACGCCTGCCCTTCGTCGTCGAGCAGATTGGTGACCGAGAGCGCCCGCGCGTTGATGGACGAGATCCACGAGGCACCCGCGTATTGCGTCGAGGTCTGGATCATGTAGACCGGCGAGTAGGCCGCCATCCGGGTCAACACCTCCTCCTTGTTGGCATGGGGCGCGATGATCCCCTGCGGTTTCTGCCGCGAAAGCCAGTCGGCGCGGTCGGTGTCGTCGGAGATGTAGAACTGCACGCGGTCGAGACAGCCGCAGCGTTCGACCACGTCGTAGACCTTCTCGATGCTCACGTCGCTCTCCATGCACTTGTCCAGATTGAACCACACCTTGCCCCGGAACTCCATGAGCACCTCTTCCAGCGTCGGGATCTTCTGGTCGGAAACCTTGCCGTCGGTGGTTTTGAGACGGAAGCGCCCCAGCTCCTCCAACGTGAAATCGGCGACCAGGCCCTTGCCCGAAGCGTAGTCGTTGTAATCGGTGAAACGGCTCAGATAATTGTCGTGCAGACAGATGACTTCGCCGTCCTTGGTAATCTGCACGTCGGTCTCGATGAACTCCACGCATCCCAGCTCCACACAGCGGCGGAACGCCGCCATCGAGTTGGGCGGCAGTTCGTAGCCGTTCTTCGTGTTGCCGCGATGGGCCATGATCCACATCTTCGAGGGATCGAAATTGCGGCACGCCCAGCTCAGCGAAAGTCCCGCCGCCTCGATCTGGCGCATCAGCGTTTCGGTACCGCCGTCGGCATAGGCGACCTCCGCCCGAACCGTGTAACGGCCCTCCTCGGCATAGCTGTGCGTGAGCGTCTCCGAAGCCGAAGCGGTCTGCCGGCGTTCGCTGCCGTCGCCGAAATCCCAGCTCACGCCCGTGACGCCGGTCATCCGGTTGAGCGAAAAGACGACCTCCTCCCGACACGCAGGAAAATCGTTGCTCACGACCATGGCGGCTTCGGTATCACTCACCGAGATCGATCGCGACAGTTCGCTCATCGAACCCGCGACCGGTGTGACGGCGGCTTTCACCGTGTAGTCTCCGGCAGCGGCATAGGCATGGTCGACCTCTCCGCCGGCTGCCGCCGAAGAGGTCTTGCCGTCGCCGAACATCCACAGCACACTGCGGACGTTCGACACGTCGCCGCCGAGCGAGAAGCGCACGGACTGCCCGGCCGCGGGCGCTTCGGGCGTCCAGACGATCGAAAGGGCGGTCTGCTGCGGCCCGGGCCGCTCCTCCCCGCCGCCGTCCGAACAGGCGGCGATCAGGGCGAGCCCCGCGATCCACAGCATATGCGGCATGTTTTTCAGGCGTATCATCGTCTCCGAATCATTCCACCCCGTATCCGGGATTCTGGTAAAGCCCCTCGGGGTTGAGTATCCGCTCGTTGTAGGGAATGGGCAGCAGCAGATCCTTCACCGAGAAATTGGAATTGACGGCGTTGTAATGCTCGATCATCTCCTCGTTCGAGTACATGCGCAGCACATCCTGCCAGCGCAGCCCCTCCTGAATGAACTCGAAGAGACGCTCGTCGTAGATGCCCTGACGCAGATCGCTGCCCGACCAGTCGGCCAGACCGGCGCGCCGGCGCACCATGTTCAGGTAGGTCTCGGCCGTCGGCGAAACGCCTTGCCAGTAATAGGCTTCGGCCAGCATCAACGCCACGTCGGCGTAACGCAGCACGATCCAGTTGTTGCCGCCGTAACCGTTGGCGCCGCATTCCAGATCGGCGTACTTCATCGTATGATAGTAGGTCACGCCGGCCACGGTCGTCGCGCGCAGGTAGTTGCGCCGCACGTCGCCCGGATCGAACGATTCGTAGACCTCTCCGGTGGTCATGTTGTGCATCTGGCCGATTTTATAGGAGGTGACGCCCGTCGTGCTGGGGCCGAACTGGTAGTTCCAGATCGAACCGAGATCGGCATTTCCCTGCACGTAGTTGATCTGGAAGATGTTCTCGGGGCAGGACTTCTGCGTGGAGAGGTCCCAGATCTGGTTGTAGGGAATTTCCGACAGCTCGCCGAAAGGACGCATCCCCCACACCGAGGTGAGCTTCTCGATGGCCGTGGTCAGGTAGGAGCTCTTTTCGGAGGCGAAATCCTCGTCGCAGGCGCATTGCAGAGCCGCCTTGCCGTAAAGCGCCAGCGCAGCGGCCTTGCTGGCCCGGCCGCACTCCGAAGCGGGCTGGAAATCGGCCAGCGGGCTGTCCAGCACGAAATCGAGATCGTCGAAGATCGCCTTGTAGATCTGCGCTTTGGGGCGACGGTAGTTGTTGGCCGCCACCTCGTCCTTCGAATCCAGACGTTCCAGCACCAGCGGCACGTCCCCCCACTCCGTCACCAGATGGAAATAGGTCAGCGCACGGACGAAACGCGCTTCGGCCTCGTAGGTGTCGCGCGCCTCGGAGGCGGAATAGGTCACGTCGTCGAGGTGGGAAAGCAGCGTATTGACTCGCGAAATGCTTTTGAACAGCTGCGTATAGCGGTTGTAGACGTACTGGTTCTCCTCGGTGAGCGTATAGTTGTAGAACTGATAGGGAATGCCGCTGCTGGCTCCGCTGTCGGTCACGACGGTCACGTGTGCCCGCACGTCGGTGAAATAGTAGTTGTACTGGTAGTAGTAACTCTGCGCGAGCGACTGATAAACCCCGTTGAGCGAGGTTTCGATGTCGGCCTCCGAGGTGTAGAAATTTCCGGCCGTCGTGGCGTTGGGATCGAACTCGTCGAGGAAATTGCAGGACATCAACGAGGCCGAGACGGCCAGAACTGCGAATATCTGTTTGATTTTCATGATCGTCCGAAATTAGAAGGTGAGATTAAGACCGAGCGAGTAGATGCGGGCGAGCGGGTAACACCCCCAATCGAATCCCGGCATCAGGTTGCTGCTTTTGTACGACACTTCGGGGTTGTAACCGCGATAGGGCGTGATCGTGAAGAGGTTGTCGCCGCTGAAATAGACGCGGCACGACGAAACGTGGAGCTTGCTCATCCAACGCTTGGGAAGCGTATAGCCCAGCGTGATGTTCGCGCAGCGGAAGAAGGAGGCGTCCTCGACGTAATACGACGAGAGTTTGAGCGACGTGTTGGGTGTCGAGATGCGCGAAGCGATGGGCACGTTGTTGCGTCCCGGCTGCTCGTCGGAGATATAGCGGTCGGCCACGATGGCGTACTGGTTGCCCGAACCTTCCATGTTGTAGAGGTAGTAGTCCTGGAAATTGATCACCTCGCCGCCGTAGGAGTAGACGAAGCTGGCGCTGAAATCGAGTCCCTTCCACGAAAGGTTCGTCGAGAAACCGCCCGTGAAATCGGGATAGGCGTCGCCGATGATCGTCTTGTCGTCGGTGGTGATGAGTCCGTCGCCGTTGACGTCCTCCCAGATCGCGTTGCCGTAGGAGAGCGCGTCGAGCGAATAGGAGGAGACCGCCGGCCCTTTCAGTTCATAACCTTCGGGGAACTTGTTGCCGTTTTTCAGATAGACCTCGCGGTCGAGAAGCGCATTGGCGTAGTCGGCCTTCGACATGATACCGATGGCGTTGTAACCGTAGAACGAACCGATGGGATACCCCTCTTTGGTGATGTGCGAACCCACGGAGCGCTCCGTGGTGGAGATGATGTCGTCCAGACCGCCCATGCTCACCACCTTGTTGCGGTTGACCGAGACGTTGGCGCTGACGTTCCAGTTGACCTTGCCGGTCAGCACGCGGGCATCAACCTGAAAATCGAAACCGCGGTTGCGGATCTTCGCCGTCCCCAGATTGGTCTTGGTCGCAGTGGCGCCCGAGATCGAGGAGATCGGATAGTCGTAGAGGATGTCCGACGAGATCGAATTGTAATAGTTGCCGATCACGTTCAGGCGGCCGCCGAGAAATCCGAGGTCGATACCGATGTTGGTCTGCGTGGTGGTCTCCCAACCGAGCGCAGCATCGGCGAACGAACCTTCGTAGGTCGTCGAGACGGGGGTGTTGCCGAAGGCGTAGCTGCCCGTCGAGATCGAGGCGATCGAGGCGTAGTTGCCGATGTCGTTGTTACCGCTCTTGCCCCAGCTCGCCCGCAGACGGATCGAAGCGACGCGTTCCAGCGCATCCTTCAAGAAGGGTTCGTTAGAGAGCGTCCAACCGGCCGACACCGAAGGGAAATAGCCCCAGCGGCTGTCCACGCCGAAACGCGAAGAACCGTCGGCGCGGAACGATGCGGTAAGCGTGTAGCGATCGTCAAAGGCGTAGTTCACGCGCGTCAGGAACGACATCATCGCCCAACCGGCCTTGCGCGTGTCGTAGAGCTGGACGTCCGTGGCCTCCGAACCGTGGGCCGTCACCTCATGGATGCGGTCGTCGGCGAATCCGGTAGCCTCGACGCCCAGCCGGTCGTAGGTCTTCTTCTGGAGCGTGTAGCCGGCCAGAGCGTCGAAATGGTGACGGCCGAACTCCTTCTTATAGCTGAGCATGAACTCGCCCAGCCGGTCGACGTCGTAGGTCGAGGTGGTGCGGGCGATGTTGTAGGGTTTCAGCGCATCGCTGTAAGCGACGGCGGCATCGCGTCCGATGCTCATCGGGCGATAGTAGAAATAGCGGTAGTTGTACCACTGCTGGCCGAGACGCGCCGAGAGTTTCAGATCGGGAATGAACTCGTAGACCACGTTGACATTGAGGTTGTGGCGCGACATCTTCTCCTGAATGTCCAGCTCGTGGGCGATCGCCAGCGGGTTCTCGGGGAAATTCATTCCCCATTCGGTCTTCATCTTAATCATGGCGCTGCGGGCGTAGTCACCGTTCTCCTCGTAGGCCGGAAGGTTCGGCAGATACATCAGGGCGCTCTGGATCACGCCGTCGTTGATCATGCGGCCCTCGGCCTGCACCACGCGGTTCTTGGCATCGTACATCGAATAGCTGAGACTCACCGACAGCCGCTTGGTGATCTGCGCGTCGAGATTCAGGCGGGCGTTGATGCGATTGTGGTTCGACGGCGAGATGATACCGTCCTGATCCATGTAACCGAGACTGGCCATGTACTTGATAGCCTTCGAACCGCCCGTCACCGAGACGTTGTGACGCATGATGCCGGCATTGGAGAACAGTTCGTCCTGCCAGTCGGTATCGTACTGCGGCGTCACGGGCGTGCGGGTCGTGAAATCGTAGAACATCGACGGAATACCCACTTCGGCCAGCGAGAAGCCTTTGGCCGCACGCACCGTATTGTCGTCGTAGGGACTCCACGACACTCCGGCGGCCGTAGCGCGCAGACGGTAGGAGTTGTTGCGGGCGTCGATCAGCAGATCGCGGAACTGGACGGCGTTCAGCAGATCCACCTTGTGGTCGAGCTGCTGGATTCCGTAGGAGAAATCGTAACTCACCTTGGCCGCTTCGCCCTCCTTGCCGCGCTTGGTGGTGATGAGCACGACGCCCGAGGCGCCGCGCGAACCGTAGATGGCGGCCGAGGCGGCATCTTTCAGGATGTCGATCGACTCGATGTCGTTCGGGTTGATGAAAACGTCTTCCGATGCCGGATAGCCGTCGATCACGTAAAGCGGGTCGCTGCTGGCCGACAGCGAGTTCACGCCGCGCACGCGGATCGTGACGCCGTCGCCCGGGGCGCCGCTGGTCTGGTGCACCTCCACGCCGGCTACCTTGCCCGCGAGCGACTGTCCCACCGTCGGCGCCGTCACCGAGAGTTCGCTGGATTTCACGCTGGCGATCGAACCCGTGAAATCGCTCTTGCGCATCGGTGCGTAACCCACGACGACCACCTCGGAGATCTGTTTGTTCTGCTCCGTCAACGTGACGTCGATGGTCGTGCGGCTGCCGACCTTCACCTCCTTCGTATCGTAACCGAGGAAGGCGAACGAGAGGGTCTGCTCGGGTTCGGCCGAAATCGTGTATTCACCCGAGATGCCGGTCACGTTGCCGATGCTCGTCCCCTTGACGATCACGCTGGCCCCGACGATCGGCTCGCCCGAAACGGCGGTAACGCGACCGCTGATCGTCTTTTCGGCCTTCACGGGCTTCGCGGAGGAGGGGGGGGGTACCGCGGCCCTGCCGGGCGAGAGCACCACGCGGTTACCCTCGATACGCGCCCTCAGCCGCTGAGGCGCGAGCGTGCGGTCGACGACGGCGACGATCTCCTCGTCCACCGCCCGGACGCTCACACGCGCCGCGAGATCGATCTCCGAATTGTTGTAAGCGAACGTGTAATCGCTCCGTTTCTCGATTTCGGCGAAGAACTCCTTCACCGTGACGTTCTGCATGTCGATCGAAATTTTGCGGTTCTGCGCCGCCGCCGTAACCGATAGGGCGAGCATCAGCAGCAGGGACGCGAGAAATTTCGGGACAGCGGGCATTCGCCCGAAGACGTTTGGTCCTTCATTTTTCATAATACACTGGTTTGGTTTAGATTGGATGTTGAATGCTTTCGGGGAAGCGGGTCTTCCGCCCGCTTCCGTGCGGGAATCGTTCATCGGTTTTTCACATGGTTCGGATCGGTTTCGTTCATCGTTTGCGAATGGTTATATGCTGCCTGTCCGTCCTTTCGCAGGCGAAGTGCGTCAGGTTCTCGATGATACGCAGCGTCTCGTCCAGCGTTTCGGGACGCAGGGTGAAGGAGATGCGCGTCGACGCGTCGACGCCGTCATCGATGCGGATACGGATGTTGTACCAATGTTCCAGATTGACGGCGATGTCCTCCAGCGTCATGTTGTCGAAGACGATCGAATCGCCCGTCCAGCTGCCGTAGTTGCTGGCCCTGACGTTTCGGACGGCCAGCCGCCCCGACACCGTGTCGTAGGCGCAGCTCTGGTCGGGGAGGAGCCGCACCGTCTCGCGGGAACCGTCGTGTCCGACCTCGACGCTGCCCGACAGCAGCGTGACCTCCTCGATTCCGAGATCGGGAATATGGCTGGCATTGAACCGCGTCCCCAGCACACGCACCTCCAAATCGCCCATCGTCACCTCGAAGGGGCGCAGCGTATCCCGTCTGACGTCGAAGAAGGCCTCGCCCTCGAGCCGTACCTCGCGCTTTTCCGAATCGACGAAGCGGTTCGAATAGGCCAGACGCGAATCCGCATTGAGCCATACGACCGATCCGTCGGGCAGCGTGAACCGTCCCTTGCTGTTCTCGGCCGTCACGAGCACCGTGGTGCTGTCCGCCGTCAGATGCCGCACGACGAAAAATTCGACGGACATCGCCAGCACGACGACCGCGGCGGCGACCGCAGCGGCGCGACGCGAGAGCGGGATCGTGCGGAGTCTCAGCGGCGGACGCATCTCCCCGTGCAGACGGGCGAGCTTGCCGCGATACGCCTCTTCATCCGTCGGAAGCACGGCAGCGGGATCGAGCCGCTCCCACTCCTCCCTCAGGGCTTCGGTCTTCTCGTGCGAACCCTCCTCTCTCAGGCACCACGACCGGAACTGCCGCTGCACCTTCTCGGGCATCGGGTTGTACAGATAGGCGCGTATGATTTTTCTTACGATGTCCATTTCTTCGATAACGTTTATATATAAGACGGGAAAACGAGCGGCATCCCCAGTCCGTTCGGGACCGTTTTTCGCAAAAAAAAAAGCAACGATCGCCATCGCTGCTCCGGATCGGCCGCATAAAAGATCGGAATGTCAGAAGAATACGATGATCGCGGCGATGATCTTCCGCAGTTCGGCGAGCGCCGTGCGGATGTGGTATTCCACCGTTTTGGTAGTGATCCCCAGTTCCCGGGCGATCTCCTGATGAGACAGCCGTTCGTAACGGCTCAGACGGAAGACCCGCTGCCGCTGTTCGGGCATTCGCTCCACGGCCAGTTCGACGATCATCAACAGATCCTCGGAGGCGATTTTCGCAGCGACGTCGTCCGACAGGAAATCGCCGGCAGCAAGGCACTGCCGTTCGTAGCGTACCTGCACCGACTTGTGCTCGAACCGGTCGAAAACGGCGTTCTTGGTCATTCGGAACAGGTAATTTCCCAACGAACGGATGTGTCCGATCGATCGGCGGTTCTCCCAAATTTTCAGAAAAATATCGTGCGCGAGATCCTCGGCTTCGCTCCGGCTCTTCAACATGCAGCAGGCGAACGCCTCCACACGCGGGGCATATCTCATGTACAGTTCGTCGAATGCCTTGCAATCGCCCTGTCGGAGCCCCTGCAAAATCAATTCATCCGATTTTCTGTCCATTGGTCGCACGGTTGAGATGGCGAAACATTGCCAGAGACAAAAATAATAACAACAGCCAAGTTATGAAAATAAATCGAAAAAAAGAATCCGACGGCGAACGAATTCGTCCTTTGCGAAGAATCGCGGTCGGAAAATCCCGCCGCATCCGAACGGGTTCAACGCCCCCCCGAATGCCGGCAACGACCGCTCCCCCTCGATCGGACGTTCCGACTCCACCGCACAGCGTCGAACGCCGGCTCCGGGCCGCCCGCAACCGCCATCGCGGCACGGCGCGATCCGGAGAGACGCCTCCGCCGACGGATGCAGGACGCTGCGAGGCCAGCCGGTAGCGCCGGAATCCTGCCGTACAAGTTTCGCAGCGCAGTGCAAAACCGTCAAACCGCATACCCCCGACCCGGCCGCTCCTCCTCGGGAAAAGCCCCGCCCCTGAGACTCGGAACCCGCCGACGCACCGGACGAAAAAGAACCGTCCGCCTTTTTCTCGGCACTCCGGACGCCGCAGGAGGAGTTCGGAATCGACAAAACGTCGAGGCGGATCGGACAAACCGTCCGAATCCGCCTCGCCAATCGCACGGCCGGCACCGCGGCCGGACGCCCTGCTATTTCACGCCGTACTGTTTGCTCACGCCGCGTTTCGATTCGCGGATGAACTTCACCAGACGGTCGCGTTCGGGTGACTGCAAGACTTTGCGCTCCACCTCTTCGCAGCCGTTCATGAAATTCAGGCCGCTCTGGAAAAGGATGCGCGCCGCGTTGTGGATGATATCGATCTGCTCCGGCGTAAATCCGCGGCGGCTCATGCCGATCCGGTTGATTCCCGCGAACTGATTCTCGTTGGTCACGGTGATGAAGGGCGGCACGTCCTGCCCGACCAGGGCGCCGCCCTGAATCATCGTATGCTCGCCGATGCGTACCCACTGGTGCACGGCTGCATGACCGCCGATAACGGCCCAGTCGCCCACCTCGACCTCGCCCGCGAGCGAAACGCGGTTGGCGATCACGCAGTGGCTGCCCACCACGTCGTCGTGAGCGATGTGGACATAGGCCATCAGCAGGTTGTGGCTGCCCACCACCGTCTTGCCGCGCGACGCCGTTCCGCGGGCGATGGTCACGCACTCGCGGATGTCGTTGTAATCGCCGATCTCGGCGGTCGAATACTCTCCCTTGAACTTCAAATCCTGCGGCAGGCAGGCGATCGAGGCTCCCGTATGGATCTTGCACCCCTTGCCGATGCGCGCACCGTCGTTGATGACGGCCCCGGGGCCGATCCAGCAGTCGTCGCCGATGACGACGTCGCCCGCCACGTAAGCAAAAGGCTCTATGGTCACGTTCCCGCCGATCTTGGCATCGGGATGAACGTAGGCTAACTTGCTAATCATGTAGTATCGTTTTTCGGCTCCGCCCGGCCGCGCCGATACACGGACGGCGGCCGGTCGCGTGCGGCGCCCGCTATTTCTTCGTTTTGGCCACCTGCGCCATCAGCGTCGCCTCGCAGGCGAGCGTATCGCCCACGAACGCCTTGGCGTCCATCACGCAGACCCCGCGCCGGATCGGTTCGGTGAGATGCAGTTCGAATTGGAGCGTATCGCCGGGGATGATCTTGCGCTTGAACTTCACGCCGTCGATCTTCATGAAATAGGTCGAGTAGTTCTCCGGATCGGGGATGTTGCGCAGCACCATGATTCCGCCGCACTGCGCCATCGCCTCGACGATGAGCACGCCGGGCATCACCGGTTCGTTGGGGAAATGCCCCACGAAGAAGGGTTCGTTCATCGTCACGTTCTTGATGCCGGCGATCGAGTTGTCGTCCACGTGGAAAATCCGGTCCACCAGCAGGAACGGCGGACGGTGGGGAAGCATACGCCGGATGTCGTTGATGTCGTAGACGGGCGTCTTGCGGCAGTCGTACTTGTAGCGCGGACGCTCGCCCTCCTTGCGGATCGTGCGGCGCAGCTGCTTCATGAACTCCGTATTGGCGAAATGCCCGGGACGCGATGCCCAGACACGACCCTTGATGCGCATGCCGAGCAGTGCGAGGTCGCCCAGCAGATCGAGCAGCTTGTGACGCGCCAGCTCGTTGGTAAAACGCAGTTCGAGATTATTGAGATAGCCGCCCGTGATGCAGATGTCCTCCTTGTGGAAGATCTGTTTGAGGTGGGTCAGCTGTTCGTCCGAAACGGGATTTTCCACCACGACGATCGCATTGTCCAGATCGCCGCCCTTGATGAGGTTCATCTTGAAGAGCGGTTCCAGTTCGTGCAGGAAGACGAACGTCCGGCACGGGGCGATCTTCGCGGCGTAGTCGTCGTCGGGAAGGAAGGTGGCGTACTGGTTGCCGATGACCTTCGAGTTGTAGTCGACGTGCACCGAGGCGGAGAACTCCTCGTCGGGATAGAGGATGATCGAAACGCCCTTGTCGGGAATCGTGTAGACCATCTTTTCGGTCACCTGGTAGTATTTGCGGTCGGCGTCCTGTTCGACGAGGCCCGTGGCGACGATCTTTTCGGCGTATTCGCGCGCCGAACCGTCCATGATCGGGGCTTCGGCGGCGTCGATGTCGATCAGCGCATTGTCGACGCCGAGCGTCCAGAGCGCCGACATGACGTGTTCTATCGTGGATACCTTCACGCCGTTGGACTCGATGGTCGTCCCGCGCGAAGTGTCGGTCACATTATCGCACAGCGCAGGGACGAGCGGGGTTCCCTCCACGTCGATGCGACGGAAAACGATGCCGTTGTCCACACCGGCGGGATTGACCGTCATGGTCACCTCGACACCCGTGTGCAGTCCCTTACCCGAAAAGGAGATCGGGCCTTTCAGGGTTTGTTGTTTTGTTGACATGCGAAATTAATTTTCCTTAAACGTGCGCAAAGATAAGCATATTTGCTTAAAAAACGTTATTTTTGCGCAAAATCTTCTGCACGATGTCCACGCAAGAAACCAAACCGGAGCCCAGACGGCCCAAACTGCGTCTTCCCTTCGACAACCGCCGGGAGGATGCGGGCGAATGGGCGTTCGATCACCGTGCGGGACTGTGCGTTACGCTGATCGCCTACCTGCTGCTGGCCATCGCTTTCGTCGGTGCGAAGATCGTCGTCGGAGGCAGGCCCGCCGCGCAGGGCTTCTACATCGATTTGCAGCAGCTCGAACAGCTCGCCGCCGAGAAGGAGCGGCTCGAACGCGAAGTGCGCCGGCGGCAGCAACAGGAGCCGATCGACTGGAAAAGCATCCGCAACGACGTCTCCAACGAAAACGCCAAACTCGACGAATCGCTGCGCGACGACCGGGGCACCAACACCGCCGCGCTCAACGATGCGGCCGACGCCGCGCAGGAGCGGATGCGCGCCAACCGCGAGGCCTACGAACGGGGACTGGCCGAAGCCGAAGCCATCCGCCGCAGGCGGGAGCGGACCGACGAGCGCGGAGAAAGCTCCGACCGCAAGGTGCAGGGCCGCGTGACCGTCTCCTTCTCGCTGGTCGATCCGGTGCGACATGCACGGCATCTGGTGGTTCCCGCCTATCAATGCGAGGGGGGCGGCGAGGTCGTCGTCCGCATCACGGTGAACCGCGCCGGCGAGGTGACGCACGCGTCGGTGGCCTCCGGAGGCGACGACTGCATGCGCGAGACGGCGGTGCGCGCCGCCCGCAATTCGGTCTTCGACATCAACGACGCGGCTCCCGCCCGCCACACGGGGACGATCACCTACATCTTCATTCCGCAGTAGCCCGACCGAAGCCGAGCACCCGTCCGCATCCCGAAAAGCCGCCGCCTCGGGCGAAAGCCTTGTTTGCACGCGACATGCGATCCGCTTCCCGCACGTCGTCCCGATACAGCGGGCGGAGCCTCCCTTGCCCCGCCCCGCAGCAGAAAAGATTCCGGTGTCTTCGCCCTAACCTCCCCTGACCGCCGGACTTGTCACGAAGAGGGGGGGGGCATTCCGAAAACAAACAGAAATGATGAAACGATTGATTGCCTGCTGCGGCCTGGATTGCGAACACTGCGACGCCCGCAGGGCTACCGTCGACAACGACGACGCCCTTCGGGAGCGCACCGCCCGGAAATGGAGCGAAATGAACGATGCACCGCAGATCACGGCCGCGACCATCCATTGTACGGGCTGCCGCACGGAGGGAGTGAAATTCGCCTATTGCAGCGACTTGTGCCGGATCCGCAAATGCGTATCGGAAAAGGGGCTTTCGACCTGCGGCGACTGCCGCGAGGTCGACGCCTGCCCGATCGTCGGCGCGATCTTCCGGCACGCCCCCGATGCAAGGGAGAATCTGCGGGCTCCGGCGACCTCCTGAATCTTTCGGGATCGGCCCGTCGTGCATCGGCGCATCGGTCTGCCTCTCCGAAAAACGCATAAGCAAAACGAAAGTCCCCGCACGCTGCCCGCGACCTTGATTCGCAGGCGGATATTCTGTACGGCCGCACCACGAACAGCGCGGCGGGACTCCCCCGCGCCGCATCTCGTCCCGATTCCGGACGGAGCGACGATCGCTATTCCGACGCTCCGGGAAGAGGCCCGAAAGATTCCGGCACAGGGACCGACCGCCGCGATTCCGGCCCCTCCTTCGCGGTGTGAACAACGAAAAGCGGGAAGGCCGAAACCTTCCCGCAAGAAAATACCGGCCGAAGCGGGCTATTTCTTCGCAGCGGCCTTGTCGGCCTCGGCGTTGATTACCTTCAACCAGTCGAGCGTCGCGGCCTTGAAATTCTCGTGATACTTGAACTTCTTGCTCATGCCCCAGCCGTGACCGCCAGAGGGGAAGATATGCAGCGACGCCTTCACGCCGTTGGCTTTGAGCTTTTCGTAGAGCAGCGCGGCATTAATCGCCGGAACCACCTTATCGTCGTCGCTGTGGAAGATCAGCGCCGGGCAGGCCGTGCTATCGACGACCTTCTCCAACGAGAACTTCGCGGCTTCGGTCTCGACGTTCTCCTTGCCGACGAGTTGCTGGAAGGTTCCCAGATGCCGTTTGTCGGGATCGCTCGACACCACCGGATAGATGAGCACCATGAAATCGGGTTTCGATTCGGACATCACGCCCGCCGATCCGGCCAGATAGCCGCCCGCCGAGGTGCCCGCAACACCCACCTTGTGCGGATCGACGCCCAGCTCGCCGGCCATTTCGCGCACCGTCGCCACCGCTTTGTCCAGATCGTCGAGCGGCACCTCCGAATGGCCGTTGGGCAGACGGTATTTGAGCATCACGCCCACGATGCCGTTCTCGGCGAACCACTTGCAGGTATTGTGGCCGTTGGCGATCGAGAGCTGCGAGTAGCCGCCGCCCGGGCAGAATACGATCGCCTGCCCCGTCGCCTTTTCGGGTGCGGGCTTGTAGATCCAGATTTCGGCCGACGAGGTGTTGGTCAAGGTTCCGGGTTTGCGCTCGTATTCGTCACCCGTCACACCGTTCGAAGTCGGAGCCGTCGTATTGTCCCACAGTTTGATGTGATAGTCCTGCGCAGATACGGACACCGCCGCGAAGAGCAGCGTCGCAAGAATCGTCAATCGTTTCATTTGCTTTCGTTCTATGAATTATTAGTAGTTATGTAATAAATCGTCGAGTTTCATTCTTCGTTTTCTCGCCTCGGCATAACCTGCAAGCAGCTTCTGCCCTCGCTTACGAAAACGTTGAATTTCTTCTTCATTTTCTTCGCTCGGCATAACCTGCGGGCAACTTCTGCGCTCGCTTACGAAAATGTTTCGTTTGACCCGATAAAGATAAGAATTATTCCCGAATCTTTTTCGTTTCCGGACGAAAAAAACGGGAAAAGGCATTCGGCAGTTTGTAAATCCACTCGATAAAACCTATCTTTGCCGGTAATAAATTCCGGTCCGGACGACCCGAACGGCCCGACGGAGGGATTCGCCTCCGCCCCGTCTGCGTCGATACCGGCCGGACACGAACCCCAAACGCACCGCCGATGAAACGCACTCTTCTCACACTGGCAGCCGCGCTTTTCCTGCTGCCCGCATCCGCACAGCAAGTCCCCGAATGGCTCAAAGAGGGGATTCTCTACCACATCTACCCCTCCTCCTTCAAAGACAGCGACGGCGACGGCATCGGTGATCTGGAAGGCATCCGCTCCAAACTGCCCTACGTCAAAAGCCTGGGCGCGAACACCATTTGGCTCAGCCCCGTCTTCCGGAGCGAATTCGAGGACGGCGGTTACGACATCACCGATTTCTACCGGATCGACCCGCGTTTCGGCACCAATTCCCAGTTGGTGCAGCTCGTCCGCGAGGCCCACGACCTGGGCATCCGCGTCTGTCTGGATCTCGTGGCGGGCCACACGTCGGACAAACATCCGTGGTTCCGTCAGTCGTCCGAAGCCGATCCGGAACTGCAATACAGCGACTACTATATCTGGAGCGATTCGAAGGATTCGTTCCCGACCAAGAAATTCGTTCGCAGCGACGCCGCGCGCGACGGCAACTACATGAAGAACTTCTTCGACATCCAGCCCGCGCTCAACTACGGCTACCTGCATCCCAACCCCGCTCAACCCTGGCAGCAGGGGTACGACGATCCGGGCCCCACGGCCGTACGCAACGAATTGAAGAACATCATCTCGTTCTGGATGGACAAGGGCGTCGACGGCTTCCGCTGCGACATGGCCCAAAGTCTGGTCAAGGGCGACGACAAGCAGCACACGGGTACGATGCGCCTGTGGCATGAGTTGCGCAGCTGGTTCGAAGCGAAATATCCCGAAGGAATCCTGATCTCCGAGTGGAGCCAGCCGCGCCAGTCGCTCCGCGCCGGATTCCACATCGACCTGCTGATCCACAACGGCGCCGGCACCAAGATCTACCGTACGCTGGTCTGCCAGACCGACGACCGCGGCACGAAAGAGACCCCCTGCTTCTTCGACTACGAAGGACGCGGGCAGGTGAAGGCGTTCGCCGAAAACTACCGCACCGAATACGAAACCACGCGCGAGCTGGGTTACGCCGCCATGCCCACGTGCAGCCACGACATCTGGCGGCTGAACCGCTTCGACCGCAATACGCCCGAACAGTTGAAGACGGCGCTCACGCTCTTCCTGACGCTGCCCGCCGTACCGATCCTCTACTACGGCGAAGAGATCGGGATGCGCAATCTGGAAGACGCCCCCGTCAAGGAGGGCAGCTACACGAGCCGCAACCGCAGCAGCTGCCGCACGCCGATGCAGTGGGACGACTCGCCCAACGCCGGCTTCTCGACCGCCGACGCCTCACGGCTCTACCTGCCGATCGATCCTTCGCCCGCACGACCCACCGTCGCGGCCGAAGAGCGCGACCCGCAGTCGATTCTCAACTACGTCAAAGGGCTCATCGCCCTGCGCCGCCAGACACCGGCGCTCGGCACGCAGGGCGCATGGCGCTTCGTGAGCGACGTCGAGCAACCCTACCCCATGGTCTACGCCCGCGAGCTGGACGGGCAGAAATACCTCGTCGCCCTCAACCCGTCGAAGCGGAGTGCGACGGCGCGTTTCGCCTCGGAAGGCGCCGCGGCCGAAGCGGTCTACGGCACGGGCGACGGCGCGAAATACACCTCGAAAAACGGGCTGTCCACCTTGAAGATGAAACCCGTCTCGGCGGTCATCCTGAAAATAACCGAATAAAACCCGATAACGAACGTTTTCGTCAAGCCGAGCACAGAACCGAACTTTGTTCGGGTTATGCCGAGGCGAGAAAACGACCGTTAAAAACGAACCTTTATGAAACGACAAACGATCCTGCTGCTCCTGTCCGTTCTGCTGCTCTCGGGCGGCGCTGCGGCGCAGAGCACCAAAGAACAGACCCTCGAAGACCTCAACCGCACGGCGGCGCTCTACTACTGCTACGAGAACCACCCCCGCGCAGCGGCGACGCCCGCGCCCGAAGGCTACGAACCCTTCTACATCAGCCACTACGGCCGCCACGGCTCGCGTTGGCACGCCTCGGAGAGCGTCTACGAAAATCCGCGCGCAAAGCTTCGCAAGGCGGCCGAAGCAGGTAAACTCACGCCGCTGGGCGAAGAGGCCCTGCGCCGCATCGAGGTCGTCGCCGACGACGCCCGCCACCGCTACGGCGACCTCTCGCCGCGCGGCGTGCGCGAACACCGCGGCATCGCCGAACGGATGTACTGCTCCTTCCCCGAAATCTTTTCGACGGCGGACGGCCGCCTGTGCCGCATCCGTGCCCGTTCGACGCTCGTGCCGCGCTGCATGCTCAGCATGGCCGCCGCAAACGAACGGCTCAAAGAGCTGAATCCCGCGATCGACATTACGCGCGAAGCGAGCAAACGCTACCTCGACTACATGTTCCGCATGACCGAGGCGAACAAGATCAAGAAGGAGATCAAACAGCGCATCGCCGAACTGCGCGAGCGCGAAATCGACCCCTCGCGTTTCGTCCGCGCGCTCGTGACCGACCCCTCGCTCGTCGGCAACCGCAAGGAGCAGCTCCGCTTCATGAACGACCTCTACTGCGTCGCCTCGGTGATGCAGGATGTCGACTACCTCGACTGCTCGTTCTACGACCTCTTCACGCCCGACGAGCTCTACGCCTTCTACGCCGTGCGCAACTACCAGATGTACCTCGAAGAGGGCCCCTCGGCCGAATTCGGCCACCGCGCACTGAGCGACGCCGTGCCCCTGCTGCGCAATTTCGTCGCCGAAGCCGACGAGGCGATCGCAACGGGCGCGCTCTCGGCATCGCTGCGCTACGGCCACGACGTGAACGTCATTCCGCTGGTGGGTCTCATGGGCATCGAAGGGTGCGACACGCGCGAGAGCGACTATCGCAAGGTCGACCAGGCATGGAGCTGCTGGCGCGTGACGCCCATGGCCACCAATATCCAGCTGGTTTTCTTCCGCCGGCCCGACGGCGGCGACGTGCTCGTGAAGTTCCTCTTCAACGAACGCGAGTCGCGCATCCGCCTCGAAAGCGATCTGGCGCCCTACTACCGTTGGGACGACGTGAAGCGCTATTTCGACGAGCGGATCGCCACGCAGACCAGACAGTAGCGTAAGGCTGCACGTTCCCGCTGAATTCGCCCCTGCCGCAAATCGTTGCGACAGGGGCGAATTTCCGTTTCGGAGAGACCGTCGGCCGGCAGTCTGAAAGAGACGAAGCGGAGCGGAGTACGGCATCGGCGGACGAAACCGGAGCCCGAAACAGTGCGTCGGGAAAGGACGAAAAAACTCCGTCCCGAACGATTTCGGGACGGAGTCGTCAACTTACAGGGGAAACCCTCAATGGACCGACATCATCGACAGACGGCCGACGCCGAGGGACACGGCGGCCGCCTGTTTCGTCTCGGAGGCGGGACGCAGCGACTCGAACTTCTTCGCCGGCCGCTTCGCCGGGACTGCCGCCGCGGCAGGGGCCTTGGTCAACTTGTAGGGGCCTACGCCGTAGTCCACCCTCCGATTGTCGCCTTCGCCGATCAGATAGCCCGGACGGATCATCTCCGCTGCTTCGTAATATCCGGTCTGGCTGGTATAGAGCACATAATCGAGGCCGGTAATCTGATGTGTGAGACCTGCCTTATCGGTGAACTTATCGCAGGTGATCGTAATCTCGTTCTTAGCGGTATCGTAAGACCCTTTGACGAGCGACGTTTCCGTACGCCAAATCGACCGCTCCGAATTCTCATTGAGGAAGCGATAAGCGATATAGACATAGCTTGCCCAACCGTATATTCCCACCTCGTTGAAAGAGTTGATCTCGACCGAACCGTCCGCCATATAAGTCAGGTAGAAGGGGAAGGCTTCCATTTCGTCAGTCTCCTCGGTGGCCGGTCTGCCGGTTCCCAGGATCGTCGCACCCCAGTCATAGACCTTGTAACTCTTGTCGTTGCGGTAAGGTTCGATGCGGATCGTGTAGGTCTGCGGCTGTCCGGTAACCTCCGACGAAGTCGTCGTGACGGTCCACGTGCCGATATAACGCTCGTAGTCGGCGCTGCCCTGCGGACGAACCGCGGTGGTGGCGGTCAGCGTTTCGAACGTCAGACCGTGGACATTCTGGCCGCGCACGAGCAGCATGTATTCGGTCTCCGGTTCGAGATCATTGAACGGAAGTTGCAACCCCGCATCCGACATCAGTGTTTCGAGCTGCGTCGCCGTAAACCCGATGCCGTATTTGTTGGTCGCCTTCTCCATGTTGCCGTCGAACTCGTCGAGCACGCTCTGTACGAGTTCCGTCGTACCGACGATGTACTTACCCGATTTGAACTCCGTACCCTTGACGGTGAAATTAATACCGTGGTACTCCATGTTCTCTGGAAGCGCATAAGAGAGCGCGATGGTCGGCTTCGCCTTCGTGCCGTCGCTGACGCCGCCCCATGCGGTGGGAATCATGGCGTAGTCGGCCATCTTCGTACAGTTCTTGAAGGTGTCCTTGTAGTCGGACTCCTTGGTCGGCACCTTTACGAAGAGATCGGGATAATCGGGACGGTCGTAGAGGTGCACCTTCACCGGCGCGCCTTCGACCTCGGCAGTCAGGTAGGGCGATTCGCCCGTGAAGCCGGTACAGCCGTAGAAGGCCGAAGCCGTAGCGGTGATCGACGTCATCTTGTCGAACAACCCCGCGGGCAGCGATTCGAGCGACGTACAACCCTTGAACATCTCCTTGATATTCGTACATCCGACCATCGCATCGAAGAACCCTTCGGGAAGCGTTTCGAGCGACGAGCAGTTCGTGAACATCGACAGAGCGGTCGTTATGTCAGTCATGTTTTTCAGCAGGCCGGCAGGAAGGCTTTTGAGCGATGTACAGCCGTTGAACATGTTTCCGACCGAAATGGAATTCGTACAACTCGAAGGGAAATAATCCGCAGGAACCGTCGTCATGGCCGTACAACCTCTCCAAAGCGAAGCCACATTCGAGACGTTCGGAAGTTTGGACAGAGACGGGAAATCGGTCATTTTCACACAGTTTTCGAAGAGATAGGAGGCATCCACGGCCTTGGCTGACGGATCTACGTTGCTCCCGACCTTGTCGAACAATCCTTCGGGAAGGTTACCCAGCGACTTGCAACCGCTGAAAAGAGACCCTATCGTAGTCGTCTTCGTGAAGGGATCGAGCAGCCCGGAGGGAACTGACTCCAACGAAGAGCAACCTTTGAAGATCATTCCGCTGGCGGTCACCTCGGTCTGAGACTTGAAGAAATCGTTCGGAACCGTACGCAGCGAGGAGCAACCGTTGAAGAAACTCGAAACGGTCGTTACCTTCGTCAGCTTGTCGAGCAGTCCGTCGGGAACCGAAACAAGCGCCGTGCAGTTGGTGAAAAGGCCCGAAACATCGGTCACCTCCGTCAGATTGTCGAACAGGCCGGCGGGAATTTCCGTCACCTTCTTACAGCCCTTGAACGCCGAGGCCAGCGAAGCGATCTTCGGGCAATTGTCGAAGAAACCCTCCGGAATGGACGTCAACGACGAGCAGCCCGAAAAGAGCGAAGCGGCGGAGGTCAACTCCGTACACTGGTCGATCAAACCGACGGGAACCGCCGTAAGCAGCGTACAGTTATAGAACATATTTTCCACGGTGGTCACCTTGGCGAAAGCGCCCGCATCGGGCAGCGCCACCTGCGTAAGCCCCTTGTTGTTGTAGAACGCCTCTTCGAGCGATTCCAGCCCCAGCTGGCCCCACTGGATGACACGCACGATCGCGCTCTGACTGGTTTTGGTCAATCGATTGCCGAGCGCCGTCACCGAACCGATCACCGTCACGTAGTATTCGCCCTCCTGCTCATAGACGTGCTGGGGATTCACGGCCGTCACGGTCTCGGTCTTGCCGTCGCCCCAGTCCACCGTGGCATCCACCGTACCCGTCAGCGGAAGGATAAGCGTGTTCTTCATGCTGCTCTCCGTCACATCGACCTTGACGACGAACGCCGTCGGATCGAGATTCGCCTTCTGGTAGACCAGCAGCGTCTCGACGACGACGCCCGAACTGATGAGTTCGATCTTCGCCTGCCGCTCCTCCATCGTCTCGTTGGCCTTCGCCGAGAAGGTCAGCGTCTCCTGACGCAAGGCGCGGGTCTCTACGCGGGAGAGCCACTCCTTGGCATCGTCGGGAATCACCACCTCGTAGTCCAGATCGGTTTCCAGCTCGAAGCTGACCGTTCCGCCGACCGCCGCAGCCTCCTGCGACTGCGTCGTGACGTTCATCACGCCCGACACGAAGGTCAGCGTCTTCATGATCGTCTTCGACTCGCCGTCGCTCAGCAGCACGATCACGCGGCCCGTCGAACTCTCGGCCGGAGCCGTCACGACGATCTTGCCGCCCTCCGTGCCGTCCATCACCGCTTCGGCCTCCCAGTCGCCCTTGGCGATCGCCTCGACGACGCTCTTCTCGTCGGCACCCGTCAGCACGAAGGGGATTTCCGCCGTCGCTCCGGCCATAATCAGTTCGGGCAGCGATTCGAAGGCGATGCCGAACTCTTTGTACATCTCCAGCGTCAGCACCGTCTCGCCGTCGGCCAGCGTCAGATAGACCCAACGGCCGTCCTCGCTCGTGGAGACATCCGAGAAGAAAGAGTCGCCGGCGGCACCCGTTGCAGGGCCGCACTCCTTCCACGTCGCCTCCTTGTCATAGGAGACGTACCACGTGTCGTTCTCGATCTTGAAAACGGGCGTCACGCCGTCGTCGCCCGTGACGGGCATCTTCTTCCCGCCCTCGGTGATGAACTCGCCGTCGAGCGTCCAGTAGTACTTCCCGTCGGAATCGAGTTTCACGCCGATAGCGGGAGCCGCGCCCGCTTCGCCGTCCTTGATGACGATCTGCGACGCTTCGCCGTCAGACGTCACGAGCGAAAGCGTGTACCCCCCCCCTTCGGGATTTTCGGTCACCGCCGTGATGAAGAGCTTGCCGTCGATGAGCGACTGCAAGTTCCCGACGTTGATGTTGAGCGAGTTTACGGTCTTTTCGAGTGCGTCGACCCGACCTTCCAAATCGTCGAGCCGATCCTTCACCTCCGCATCGTCATACTCGCAACCGGCGAGTGCCAGACACAGCACCGCCGCCAAAGCAAACATTTTTTTCATGCGAACAAATTAATAAATGAACTAACCTGATTGGATCGTTTGCACAATCTGCACGACGTAAATATACTAAATTATCGAATAATTCTCCCATTCCGTCAAAAAAAAGGTTTGCGGGCAAGCGAAAACGGAAACATGCGCCTCCGCGCCGCGACGTTCATTCCTATCCGCAAAAATACCCCGTCGTGTTTCGCATCCCTATTTCGCGACGCCGGCCGGAAAGCCGCCGCACGGGACGGCAGGCCGAATCTCGCAGCGTTCCGGCCGACGACGGGCGGCCGGAACAGTGGGGTGAAAACGCAAAAAAGCAGGCGATTTCCGATGGAAATCGCCTGCACTGCCTCGAAACGGCCTGTCGGGCCGCTATTCGTCGTCGCGGTTCATGTGCGCCACGTAGATCGCATGCTGCATCGCCTCGCGCTTGGCGATCGACGGCTTGGTGAAATACTGGCGGCGGCGCAACTCTTTCAGAACGCCCGTGCGCTCGTATTTGCGTTTGAACTTTTTGAGGGCCTTCTCGATGTTTTCGCCCTCCTTTACCGGCATGATAATCATAACTATTTGCGAATTTTTAATGTTTTACGAATCGATTTTGCAAGTCGCGGAATTCATTCGGCTTCCGCCGGCCTTCGAAAGGTGTGTGTCACTCGTCGTTCTGCGTCGTCCGTACCCCGAAGCGAAGATAAGGATGCAGTCTGTCTGCCTCCTCGCGTGTCAGTATGCCGTCTTCGATCATCTCTTCCAGGGTACTCCAACCTCCTTTCAATTGTCTTCGTTTCAAAATCTTCCGAAGCGTCCGCGGGGCGATGTAGGGATGCTCCGCCAGCGCTTTCGGAGTTGCAAAGTTAATATCTATTTTTGAAATTCTGCAACTATCGACCGAAATTTGTTTCAGTATCCGCTCGTAATTGCTCTCGGTGACGCCCCGCACTTCGGCCAGTTGCTCCGCACGGCAGAAACCGCCCAGCCGCCGCCGGTAGTCGAGAATCGCCCCGACGGTCTTCGCGCCGATACCGCTGACCGAACGCAGCGCCGCCGAGTCGGCCGTATTCAGCTCCACCGGATCGTGCAGCGGACGCCGCCGTTCGGGGAAGAGGGCGTACTCGGCCAGACGCCGGCCCGCCGAATCGCCGATAATCGGATAGTCGCACAACTCCTCCTCGTCGCGGAAACCGCCGATGAGGGTGTTGTAGTCGGCGATCGCCTCGGCCTGCCGCTTCGTGAAACCGATCGCGCGCAGGAATTTCGCCGTCATCGTGTCGATGCGGAAGGGCACGAGCGGCACGACGACCCGCTGGCGGCGCACGAAGGGCTTGCGCAAACGTTGCGCACTGTCGCGGCGGGGCCGGAAACGATACTCCGTCCCGATGCGGATATAGGGTTCCAGACGGTCGTACATCGAATCGCTCACCTGATAGCAGGCGGCGAAATCCTCCGGTATGCGGAAGATCTTTCCCGCGGCCCGATAGCGCAGCACGCCCGCCGCATCCTGCTTGGTGAAACCCAACCGCCGCAACGCACGGTAATCGACCGTATTGGGATCGAACTCGAACAGCTCCGGCGGCGCCTCCTTTGCAGCGTCCGGCGGCGCCCCGCTCCGCGGCGTCTTCGGTTCGAGCAGCAGGAACGCCGCCACGGCCAGCACCAGCAACGGCAGCAGCAGCACGAGCGTCCGGCGATCTTCACGCGACCACATCACCAGGCGGCTTTATCCGACAACAGCAACCGGCGGTAACGCTCCGACGGCGACGCCATCGTCTCGCCCAGACCGTACTCCGCCCAGCGTGCATCCACCCGCTCCACCGTCGCAGACGAGGCGACAGCCACGTTCGGGAACCGCGCGGGATGCCCCTCCACGCCGGGGCGCTTGCTGCGCGCATCGACCACCACGACCTCCCCGACCACCGTCACGTCGCGCCGCGGATCGCTGTCGGCCGCAGCCAGCCACAGCAGTTCGGCACCCGTCAGCCCCTCGGCCTCGCGGTCGAACAGCACGGCGCACTTCACGCCCCGCACCGGATTCCGCCCGAAGAACGCCGCCGCATCGACGCGCTCCGTCCTCCGGTCGACGAAGAGCGCCAGCGTGCGCCACCGCTCCGCGAAGCCGGTCGCCGCGGCCGCCACCCCGCCGCACGGCTCGAAGCGTTCGGGCAGCTGCAACGGCTGCTCCTCGCGCGCGGCGGCCCGCGTCAGGTCGAGGGCCAGTTTGCCGCCGAACCCCGGGGTCGCCGTCGCATGGTCGAGCACGTCGAGCACCCCTTCGGCCGCAATGAGGTCGCGCGCCGGATCGAGCCTGCGCACCAGCGCCGCCAGCGCCTCGACGCGGCGAATTTCGGTCGCGGCATCGGCGACGACGAGGTATTTGTTGAACATCATCTGCCCCGCGCCCCACAACGACTGCGCCACCTTGTGCGCCTGCCCCTCGTAGCGCCGCTCGATCGCAACGACGGCCAGATTGTGCGCCGTGCCGGCCGTCGGCATCCACAGGTCGCGCACCTCGGGCTGCACGGCCAGACGGATCGGCGCCAGAAATATCCGCTCGGTCGCTTCGGCGATGTAGGCGTCCTCCTCGGGCGGCACCCCAACCACCGTCGCGGGATAAACGGCATCGCGCCGGTGGGTGATCGCCGTCACGTGGAAGCGGGGGTAGCGGTCTTCGAGCGAGTAGAAACCCGTATGGTCGCCGAACGGCCCCTCGACCGTCTTCTCCTCGGCGGGATCGACATAGCCTTCGATCACGAAATCGCAGTCGGCCGGCACCTCGATCCCGCAGGTCAGACAGCGCACCAGCTCCACGGGACGCCGGCGCAGGAATCCCGCCAGCAGGTATTCGTCCATGTTGTCGGGCATCGGCGCCGTCGCGGCATACGCATAGACGGGATCGCCGCCCAGCGCGACGGCCACGGGCATCCGCCGCCCCTGCCGCCGGTAGTCGTCGTAGTGGCGTGCGCCGGTCTTGTGTACGTGCCAGTGCATACCGGTCGTGCGGTCGTCGAAAACCTGTATCCGATACATCCCCACGTTGCGCACCCCCGTATCGGGGTCGAGCGTATGCACCATCGGCAGCGTAACGAAGCGCCCGCCGTCCTCCGGCCAGCATTTGAGCACCGGCAGCAGCGACAGTCGTGCCGCCTCGCCCCGCAGCACCACCTCCTGGCAGGTGCCGCGTCCGCGTCGGCTGCGCGGCATCCAGCGCGCCATTTCGCCCAGCAGCGGCAGCATCCGCAGCTTCTCCCACAGGGTCGCTTTGGGTGTCGTCACTTCGTGCAGCAGCGCGTCGATGCGCCGCGTCAGCGCATCGAGCGACTCCACGCCCAGCGCCAGCGCCATACGGCGTTCGGAGCCCATGAGGTTGGTCACCACCGGAAAGTCCGTCCCCGTGCGTTCGAAGAGGATCGCCTTTCCGCCGCCGGGCTGCTTGGCCATGCGGTCGGTCAGTTCGGCGATCTCCTCCACGGGCGACACCTCGGCCGCGACACGCACCAGCTCGCCTTCGCGTTCGAGCCGTTCGATAAATTCGCGCAGATTGTTGTAGGACATTGTTTTATCTTTAACTTGTCGGTTTCGAGTCTTCGTACGCCCCGTCGCGCCGGAGCGCAGTCAAAGATACGAAAAGTCGAGTACAGAAGCAAGCGTTAGCTCGATTATGCCGAGACGGAGTATCTTCGGCGCAAGCCAAAGATACGAATAAGCGAGGGCAATGTCAAATTTATTTGAACATTGCCGGGCGGGAGTATCTACGGCGCAGCCAAAGTACGAAAAGTCGAGTGCAGAAGCAAGCGTCAGCTCGATTATGCCGAGACGAAACGTAAGAATAACCTGCGGCGCCTCTGCGCCGCGCGGGCCGAAGCCTCCGCCCGCGGAGGCCCGCCGATGGCGTTCTCCGCAGGCTTCGCCCCGCAACGTACCGAATAAATAATACCGTTGAATCTCCCTTCCCTGCTTTCGGATCGGACCCGAAGTAGCAAAAGATCGGGCACGGCGAAAACGGCGGGATCCTCCGGTCATCGACGCTGAGCGGCCACGAAAGCGTGCACCGTTGCGGCGCAAAACATCCTCCGCCGGCCGCGGACGAAAAACAACGGTACGAAAGACCAAACGCTCGCCCGCATGAATGCTCCGATAACGCGACCGGAGGGCTTCCGTCATGGAAACCCTCCGGTCGTTCATGCGATCGGATTGCGGACGAAGCCGCAACCGGAAGAATCGGCCTGCTATTCGCCCATCAGGATTTCGAGAATCTTGATGGCGGCCGTAGCGATCGGCGTACCGGGGCCGAAGATGGCCGCCGCACCGTCGCGGTAGAGTTCGTCGTAGTCCTGCGCCGGAATGACGCCGCCGACGATCACCACGATGTCCTCGCGGCCCAGCTTCTTCAACTCGGCGATGATCTGCGGCACGAGCGTCAGGTGACCCGCCGCGAGCGACGAAACGCCCACCACGTGCACGTCGTTCTCGACGGCCTGCTTCGCGGCCTCGGCCGGCGTCTGGAACAGCGGGCCCATGTCGACGTCGAAGCCGATGTCGGCGTATCCCGTCGCCACGACCTTCGCGCCGCGGTCGTGACCGTCCTGACCGAGCTTCGCAATCATGATGCGCGGCTGACGGCCCTCCTTCTTGGCGAACTGGGCGCACAGCTCCTTCGCCTTCTCGAATTGCGTATCGTTTTTCACTTCCGAACTGTAAACACCTGAAATCGAACGAATAACTGCCTTGTATCGGCCTACGACGACCTCGCAGGCATCCGATATCTCGCCCAGCGTGGCACGCACCTTCGCGGCCTCGACGGCCAGTTCCAGCAGATTGCCCTGCTTGGTCTCGACACACTCGGTGATGGCCGCCAGCGCCTTCTGTACGGCAGCCTCGTCGCGCGAAGCGCGCAGCTCCTTCAAACGCTTGATCTGGCTTTCGCGCACGGCGGTATTGTCCACCGCGAGGATGTCGATCGGCGCCTCCTTGTCCAGGCGGTACTCGTTGACGCCGATGATCTTCTCGACTCCCGAGTCGATGCGCGCCTGCTTGCGGGCCGACGCCTCCTCGATGCGCATCTTCGGAATACCGGTCTCGATCGCCTTGGCCATACCGCCCAGCTTCTCGACCTCCTGAATGTGCTCCCATGCCTTCTGTGCGATCTCCTCGGTGAGGCTCTCCACATAGTAGGAACCGGCCCACGGATCGACCTGACGGCAGATGTTGGTCTCCTCCTGAATATAGATCTGGGTGTTACGGGCGATACGCGCCGAGAAGTCGGTCGGCAGGGCGATCGCCTCGTCCAGCGCGTTGGTATGCAGCGACTGGGTGTGACCCAATGCGGCACCCATCGCCTCGATGGCCGTGCGGGCCACATTGTTGAAGGGATCCTGCTCCGTGAGCGACCAGCCCGAGGTCTGCGAGTGGGTACGCAGCGCCAGCGACTTGGGATTCTTCGGATCGAACTGCTTGACGATCTTGGCCCACAGCATACGTGCCGCACGCATCTTGGCGATCTCCATGAAGTGATTCATGCCGATGGCCCAGAAGAACGACAGGCGCGGTGCGAAGGCGTCGACCGACATGCCGGCATTGACACCCGCGCGCAGGTACTCCAAACCGTCGGCCAACGTGTACGCCAGCTCGATGTCGGCCGTGGCACCCGCCTCCTGCATGTGGTAACCCGAAATCGAGATCGAGTTGAACTTGGGCATGTTCTTCGAGGTGTACTCGAAGATGTCGGCGATGATGCGCATCGAGAACTCGGGCGGATAAATATAGGTGTTGCGCACCATGAACTCCTTGAGGATGTCGTTCTGGATCGTACCGGCCATCTGGTCGAGCGTACAGCCCTGTTCCAGACCCGCCACGATGTAGAAGGCCAGAATCGGCAGCACGGCGCCGTTCATGGTCATCGACACTGACATCTTGTCGAGCGGAATACCGTTGAAGAGCACCTTCATGTCCTCCACCGAACAGATCGACACGCCGGCCTTGCCCACGTCGCCCACCACGCGCGGGTGGTCGGCGTCGTAGCCGCGGTGCGTCGCCAGGTCGAAGGCCACCGAAAGGCCCTTCTGGCCCGATGCGAGGTTACGGCGGTAGAAGGCATTGGACTCCTCGGCCGTCGAGAAACCGGCGTACTGACGGATCGTCCACGGACGCATCACGTACATCGTCGAATAGGGACCGCGCAGGAAGGGTGCCACGCCCGCAGCGTAGTTGAGGTGTTCCATCCCTTCGAGATCGGCGGCCGAGTAACACCCCTTGACGGGAATCTGCTCGGCGGTCAGCCACGGCTCTTTCTCGCCGCCGGCCTGAGCGCAGCACTTCGGCGCGGCGCCCGTGTATGATAATTCAGAAAATTTTGCTCTCATGACTTTCGCGTTTTAGATTCCCATCTGCGTAAGGTAGTTGTGCAGCGTGTCGAGCACGTTGCTCTTCACGTGGATGAAGTTGCCGATGCCCTGCGCCTCCAACTCGGCCATGCAGGCCGGAGCGCCGGCGATGACCAGAATGGCCTTGTCGCCCAGCATCTCCTTGACGCGGGGAGCCAGCTCGGCGTAGCAGTCGTCCGACGAGCAGAGCACTACGATCTCGGCCTTCGATTCGAGCGCGGCCTTCACGCCCTCTTCCAGATCCTTGAAGAAGGTGTTGTCCTGCACACGGATACCCGCGCAGGCGAAGAAGTTGCACGAGAACTGGGCGCGGGCGCGGGCCATGGCCAGATGACCGGCGGTGAGCATGAACGCCTTGGGCGTCTTGCCGCTGCGATCCACATGCAGACGCATCGCCTCGAAGGCCATCGCGCCGCGGTAGGGATTGAGCACGCCCGCCTTCTTCCGGCGCGTCACGGCGGCTTCGGTCACGGCGTCGGAAGCGACCTCCGTGAAGTTGGGATACTGGTTGGCACCCAGCAGCGTGATGCGGCGCTGCGCCACGCTCTTATCCTTGGCAGCGGCCGATGCGTCGACGCGCTCGACGACGTAACCGCTCTCGAACGCTGCGACGTAGCCGCCCTTCTCCTCCAATTCGAGGAAGAGCTTCCACGCCTCGGCTGCGATCGACTGCGTGAGGTTCTCGATGTAGTACGAACCGCCGGCGGGATCGACCACCTGATCGAAATGCGATTCGTGTTTGAGCAGCAGCTCGACGTTGCGGGCGATGCGCTTCGAGAACTCGTCAGGCTCGGCGAACGACGCGTTGAACGGCGTCACCTCGAGCGAATGCACGCCGGCGATAGCCGCCGACATCGCCTCGGTCGTGCCGCGCAGCATATTGATATAGGGGTCGTAGACCGTCTGGTTCCACGTCGAGGTCACGGCGTGGGCGAAGAGCTTGCACGAGCAGCCCTTTTCGGGGTTGTACCCTTTGACGATGTTGGCCCACAACATGCGGGCGGCGCGGAACTTGGCCATCTCCATGAAGTAGTTGGAGGTGACGCCCATCGAGAAACGGATCTTGCGGGCCGCCTCGTCGACGGTCAGCCCCTCGTCCATCAGCCGCACGAGGTATTCGTGGCCGGCCGAAAGGGTGAAGGCCAGCTCTTCGACGATGGTCGAACCGGCGTTCGAAAAGTTCTCGCCCGACACCGTCACCACGCGCACGCCCTTCATCGCGGCCGTACGGCGCACCAGACCGGCCAGCATCTTGAAGCACTTCTCCCCGCCGGGCGAGCAGAACGCGCCGGTGAGCGACAGACGGTTGATGATCGGATCGAGCACGAAGTGCACGGAAGCGGTCTCCTGCCAGCCCTCCTTTTCGATCTTCGCCAATACGGGTTCCACGACGTCCGCGACGCCTTCGCCCGAAAAGACCACTTCGACGGCAGGCAGGTGGATGTCGCGCAGCAGCGTCTCGACCTCGGCGGCCGACAACCCCTTCGTGAGCGAGAAGCCCAGCGAATCGACGCCCGAGTCGAGCAGTTTGAGCGCCTCGGCGTTGGCCGCTTCGGGGCACTTGACCGTCAGGCTCTGATGCACGCGCCACACATTGTCGCACCGCGTACCGCGCACATAGGGAAATTCGCCCGGTTCGGAGGCGAGGAATTTGAGACCTTCGAGGTTTTCGGCGCGATAGTACGGCCGGACGTTGAACCCTTCGGGTGTCCGCCACACCAGTTTGCGCTCGTAATCGGCCCCTTTGAGGTCTACCGCAATCACCTCTTCCCACTTCTCGGTCGGAACCGGCGGGAATTCGGCGAACAGCTTTTCACGCTTGGTATTTGCCATAATTATTTTGAGATTAGGTTCGTCTTCAACAATCGTTCCCCGCTCCGCACGCCCTTTCGGCCGCGACACGGAGGCGGAAACGCTCGTGCAAATTTCACTTTATCGTAAAAAAGCATGTAAAAGTATAAAAAAAAAGCGAAAGAGGCAAGACTTGTGTTAGTTTTTTAACACCGCGCCCCGCAAGCGTCCGGAAAGCCCCGCTCCATCCCCTGCCGCATACGGGAGACGGCCGTCCGCCGCGGATACGGCCGGCCATGTGCGGCGGACGGTTTCCGGGGCCGGGCGCATCGCCGGCCCCGCCGGCCGGAACGGCCCTCCGGACAGCGGAGCAGCGAATACGATATTCAGATCAATATTATCCTGTTTATCCCTGAATTTTGCAAAAAATCGATTTTCACGAAAAATCGGATTTCGCCAAAAAACGAGTGCATTTTTCCGGAAAACCCGCGAAATTTCAGTCTTCATCGCCAAAAAAACAGCGTTGTTTTTCGGAAAATGTTCTGTTTTTTTCACTTTTTCCGAAAAAATATCGATTTCCGAGTATCAACCTCACGGAAAAGAATTACCTTTGCTCCCGAAGAACAAAATACATTGTGCAGGGGCAGTAAATCCGAATCTCTCCGGTGTTGTTTTTTTAGGTTTTAGGTGTTGTTTTGGTTAACAGCGGAGCGGCGGTTTTTTGAGTTGGTTCCTTCCCGTCGGGGCATTCTGCCGAAGACGGGGCCCCTGCCAATGTTTTTCTTGCGATTTCGGCGCAGATCCTTCATTTAATATCAAACTCATATGGCATCGTTGAGATTCAGGATGGTCGAAGAGGCGCTCAGCCACGTAGCGGTTCCCGCACAGGCTCCCGCCGGACGTTCGACCGATTATTTCGGGGAGTTGGTCTTCGGGCGCAACGTCATGCGGCGGTATCTCGACCGCGAGACCTACGAAGCGCTGATCCAGACCATGGAACACGGCACGCCCCTCACGCGCGAAGTGGCCGACGGCATCGCCGCAGGCATGAAGCAGTGGGCGGTGGAGCACGGCGCCGACCACTACACCCACTGGTTCCAGCCGCTCACGGGGGGAACCGCCGAGAAACACGACTCCTTCGCCGAACCCGACGGACGGGGCGGCGTGCTCGAAGAGTTCTCCGGCAAGCTGCTCGTCCAGCAGGAACCCGATGCCTCGTCGTTCCCCAACGGCGGAATCCGCAACACGTTCGAAGCGCGCGGCTACTCCGCCTGGGACCCCGCGTCGCCCGCCTTCATCGTCGGCTCGACGCTCTGCATCCCGACCGTGTTCATCGCCTACACGGGCGAGGCGCTCGACTACAAGACCCCGCTGCTGCGCTCGCTGGCAGCTGTCGACAGGGCCGCGACGGAAGTATGCCGCTACTTCGACCGCAACGTCTCGAAGGTTTTCAGCTACCTGGGCTGGGAGCAGGAGTACTTCCTCGTGGACGAAGCGCTGTGGGCCGCACGCCCCGACCTGGTGCTGACGGGCCGCACGCTCATGGGCCACGAATCGGCCAAGAACCAGCAGCTCGAAGACCACTATTTCGGCGCGATTCCCGAACGCGTGATCGAATTCATGCGCGACCTGGAATACGAATCGCTCCGGTTGGGCATTCCCGTCAAAACCCGCCACAACGAAGTGGCGCCCAACCAATTCGAGCTGGCGCCCATTTACGAGGAAGCCAACCTGGCCAACGACCACAACCAGCTGCTGATGACGATCATGAACAAGATCGCCCGCCGCCACAACTTCCGCATCCTGCTCCACGAGAAGCCCTTCAAGGGGGTCAACGGTTCGGGCAAACACAACAACTGGTCGCTGGGCACCGACACGGGCGTCAACCTGCTCGGGCCGGGCAAGACGCCCTCGGAGAACCTCCAATTCATCACCTTTCTGGTCAACGTCATGGCGGCCGTCTACCGGCACAACGGCCTGCTCAAAGCCTCGATCATGAGCGCCACCAACGCCCACCGGCTGGGAGCCAACGAAGCGCCGCCCGCCATCATTTCGACCTTTCTGGGCGCACAGATTTCGGCCGTGCTCGAAAAACTGGAAGCGAGCCGCAGCGATGCGGCCATCACCTTCTCGGCGAAGAACATGTTCAAGATGAGCGGCATCTCGCACATCCCCACGCTGATGCTCGACAACACCGACCGCAACCGCACCTCGCCCTTCGCCTTCACGGGCAACCGCTTCGAGTTCCGGGCCGTGGGGTCGTCGGACAACTGCGCCGACGCGATGCTGACGCTCAACACGGCGGTCGCCGAGCAGCTCACCCGCTTCAAGGAGGCCGTCGACCGACACATCGAGAACGGCATGAAAAAGGAGAAGGCGATCTACGAGGAGCTCAAAAAGCTCATTCGCGAGTGCAAGCCGATCCACTTCGACGGCAACGGCTATTCCGACGAGTGGAAAGCCGAAGCGGCCCGCCGGGGGCTCGACTGCGAAACCTCGACGCCGCTGATCTTCGACCGCTATCTGACCGCCGATTCGATCCGCATGTTCGAGAGCACGGGCGTGCTGAACAAGGTGGAGATCGAGGCCCGCACCGAGGTGAAATGGGAGACCTACACCAAAAAAATCCAGATCGAAGGGCGCGTGCTGGGCGACCTGACGATGAACCACATCGTCCCGATCGCCTCGCGCTACGAGGCGATGCTGCTGGACAAGGTATACAAAATGGCGCAGATCGGCGGGCTGGACGCCTCGGCCGACATCGATCTGCTCAAAAAGATACAGGGGCACACGGCCGCCATCCAGACGCTCACGATCGAGATGATCGAAGCGCGCAAGAAGGCCAACCGCATCGAAAACGCACGCGCGAAGGCGATCGCCTACCACGACACGGTGGAGGTCTACTTCGAGGAGATCCGCCGCCACATCGACAAGCTCGAAGAGATCATCGACGACCAGATGTGGACGCTGCCCAAATATCGGGAACTTCTGTTCATCAAATAGGTTCCGTAATTTTCAGTCAGGTTGTGAGGACGCCGCGGAAGCATTTCCGCGGCGTTTGTTTGCGCCTGACGGTTCGTCAGCCGTTGACTGCTGGAACGAACTTGTATTTAGTTCTGGTTTTCGAACCTTTATAATCTTTATACATATGTTCTCCTTTTTCTCTCCATTTAAACTTTTGTGTTTCTCGCATTAATCTATTCTTCTTAATTATAAAGGTATCCCTATAAGGTAGTTGCATAAGTTCTAACAATATAATACTATCAATACTATCCATAAGCGTCAGACTATCCATAGTCTGTTCCGCATATAATGTATTCCCTATTCGAGACCATTTGCCTGTCCAATTAGTCCCTCCTCCTACATCATACCATACATAACGATGGAATGTCGAGTCCGGATTAACAGTAATGTAAGAACATTCATAAGGGCCTCTAAGACCTCTACATTTATAACTATATTTCCCGTATTTTAATATCGGAGAACAGGCATATAGCACGCAGCCAATCACCAACAATCCAAAAATCCTTTTCATCATTTCTTATCTTAGATAAACATACTCCGTTCATTTCTCCCGAATGCCCGATTGCAACACGTCTGATAACCCTCGGCATAGAGACCCCTCCGCCCCGCACGCCGCCGCGGAAATGCTTCCGCGGCGTTTGTTTGTCGTGATAGAATCCGAATAATTTTCAATCCTTATAGGAATATAGTATTATCTTTCTAAAAGCTTCTTTTTCGGGTGGTATAGGCAAATCCACTTTGTATAAATCTTGTAGCAAAATATTGTGTTGCCTGTATTTTATTTCTTTTGCTGTTATATTTATCAATTTACGGCCTTTCATTATATAACGGTACTCAGAAAATTTATCCGGATCGAGACAGAGGTTGATACTCTCTTTCTTAGATCTAAATACAGGAACATCAATGGGCTTAAATCTCAAAGAACACCACTCATTATACAGAGACCGAACCGTATCGGATGAGTTATTTTCACCCAACAGATCAAGTTCTTTCTCAATCTGTTCATCATCTAGGTTTGTATTCTCCCTAATATAATCCGTTAAGTACAAGAAAGTACTGCTATATACAAAGGGAGTCAAGACTAATGTATCTCCGTTTATCCTGCAAGCCCCGTATTCAGCGAATGAACTTCCCAAATGATTACTTTCCATGAGCACAAAGGATCTATTGAGCGTATCAAAAAAAAGGTATACAAATCCTTTGATTACGGAAGGTCCAAATTCTCGGTAATACAGAAACGCACTATGATTGTTCGTGCGCTCTTCTTTGGAGGTACGTTTTTTTGCCATGCCACATAGCGGAAGCAGAAATAATACTATAACCGCATAAATCATACATCTTTTCATAAGCCGAACAATTCTATTAAAGGACTGACAGGTTCGATTCCATAGAGATTTCTGACAGCAAATTAAAAAAATTATAGCAAATATAAAAGTCCGTCAATAATTTAAAAAGACTGCGGATCGTCCGATCACAAATCCTTACCCGAACGAAAGAGGCCCGATCAGCTATTCCTGTAACGGACAATCGCCCCGAAAAGAAACTCGGTAAAAGACCGTCGGCTCCACAAAACCGAATCATGTTTGAATCCGCTACACGACCGTCCTTTTGCCGAAATCACCGCTTTCGATCCGATTATTCGGGATTTTTTCCTACATTTGTTCGAATATTTCCGACCAGCGCGGGCGGAGCCGCCCGAGAACCGCGCCCCGCATAGAAAACGAAACCCCGTAAACTCCCGACCGAAACGATGATCGTAATCGCAGACAGCGGATCGACTAAATGCAACTGGCAGCTCGTCGACGACAGCGGCAGCGTACGCCGCGTACAGAGCCGTGGCATCAACGCCGTGCTCCAACGCCCCGACGAAGTGGAGGCGCTGCTCCGCGAGACCTTCGCGGAACCGGTGCAGGCCGACGCGCTCCATTTCTACGGCGCCGGCTGCGGCGAACGCTACCCCGAACAGAGCGCCCGCCTGCGGGAGGCGCTGGCGCGTTATTTCCCCGCGGCGCGCATCGCCGTCGAATCCGACCTCATGGGGGCGGCCCGCGCGCTGCTGGGCGGCCGTGCGGGCATCGCCTGCATCCTCGGCACGGGATCGAACTCCTGCTACTACGACGGCGTGCGCATCGTGCGCAACACGCCGCCGCTGGGCTGGGTTCTGGGCGACGAAGGAAGCGGGACGTACATCGGCCGGCAACTCGTCGGGAACCTGCTGAAAGGGCTTTGCGACGAATCGCTGCGCCAGCTCTTTTTCGAGGAGGAGCGGCTCGACTACGACGAGATCATCCGCCGCGTCTACCGCGAAGGGATGGCCAACCGTTTCCTGGCCTCGTTCACGCGCTTCGTGGCGCGGCACATCGACCGCCCCGAACTCGACGAACTGGTCTGCGAAGCGTTCCGCGCATTCGTGCGGCGCAACCTCGCGCACTACCCCGCCGACGCCGAAGTGTCGGCATTGGGCGGCGTCGCCTGTCATTTCGAACGGCAGCTGCGGCACGTGCTCGCAACCGAAGGGATGCGCGCGGGGCGGATCGTCGAGACCCCCGACGAAGGATTATTGAACTATCATATATGGAACAGATCAGAGTAACGGAACAGGCTTCGGCCTACGACGATTTGCAGCGGATGTCGGTGCACGACCTGCTGACGGGCATCAACCGCGAAGACCGCCGTGTGGCCGATGCCGTGGCCGCGACCATTCCCACGATGGAACGACTCGTCGAGCGGATCGTCGAGCGGATGCAGCGCGGCGGACGAATGTTCTACATCGGTGCGGGCACGTCGGGCCGTTTGGCCGTGACCGACGCCTCGGAGCTGCCTCCGACCTACGGGGTGCCTTTCGACACGGTCATCGGGCTGATCGCCGGCGGCGACGGCGCCCTGCGCAAGGCCGTGGAACACGCCGAGGACGATACCGAAGGGGCTTGGCGCGACATGCAGCCGTGGCGGCCCGACGGCGGCGACATCCTGATCGGCGTCGCGGCATCGGGAACGACCCCCTACGTCGTGGGCGGACTGCGCACGGCACGGGCGCACGGGCTGCTCACCGGAGCGATCACCTGCAATCCCCGGTCGCCCGTCGCCGCCGAAGCGGAATATGCTTTGGAGGCAGTCGTGGGGCCGGAGTTCGTCACGGGTTCGACGCGGATGAAGGCCGGCACGGCGCAAAAACTGATGCTCAACATGATCTCCACGGCCGTGATGATCCGGCTGGGGCGCGTCGAAGGGAATAAGATGGTCAACATGCAGCTGACGAACAACAAACTCGTCGACCGCGGCACGCGCATGATCGTTCAGGAGACGGGGATCGCCGAGGCCGAAGCCCGCGCCCTGCTGCTCGCCTGCGGTTCGGTCAAGGCCGCACTCGACAAGATCCGACGAGGCGAATAACCGGCCTGCATCCGACGAATTACCCCTCCGTGCAACGGGCGTTGCACGGAGGGGTAATTTCATTTTACTTATTCACAAAAGGCCGTTCCAACCGCTCGCCGCGGCAGCCGGAATGCCACGGCCCGGACGAAAGCGATCCGCCGCTGCGGGGCGAAGCCTCTGCCTGCGGAGGGACGTCAGCGCCGTCCCTCCTTGGCCTCGATGCACTCGGTGGCGTGGGGCACCTTCATCAGGCGCTCCTTGGGAATGAGCTTGCCCGTGGTCTTGCAGATGCCGTAGGTCTTGTTCTCGATACGCACGAGCGCCATTTCGAGGTTGCGGATGAATTTCATCTGGTGGGCGGCCAACCGTCCGCTCTCCTCCTTGGAGAGCGTCGTGGCACCTTCTTCGAGCACCTTGAACGTCGGAGAGGTATCCTCCGTATCGTTGTCGCCCGTATGGGTGATCGTCGCGCGCAGCAATTCGTAGTCGGCGCGCGCCGTTTCAAGCTTTTTCAGAATCAGCTCCTTGAATTCGGCCAATTCCGCATCGCTATATCGGGTTTTCTCCTCTGCCATAATCTTGTCCGGTTTATTAACGTGTAACGTAAAAATAACATTTATTTCGGTAACTGCAAAATATTTTCGCAAAAATCCGTCTCCGATAACGGACGACCGCCGGCATCCCTCGGGAGCCGACGGTCGTCAATCGCTGCATGACTGCATTCAGAGCTTCGTCACGGCAATTTTCAACGGCTCCTCGTCGATCTCCGACTCCACGACGAACTCCCCTTCGGGAAGGGCCGCCGTGCGGACGTCGCGCGCCAGAGTCTGCTGACCGATATAGTCGGCATAGGCGGCGACGGCCCCGACGACCGCCTCCTTCGCCTCGATCTCGACCCGAATGCGGTCGGTCACCTCGAAACCGGAGTCCTTGCGGATATTCTGGATGCGGTTAATCAACTCACGTGCCACACCTTCGCGCCGCAGGTCGTCCGTGACGGTGATGTCGAGCGCCACGGTGAGCTTGCCCTCGGAGGTCACCAGCCAGCCCGGCATATCCTCCGACGTGATCTCGAAATCGGCCGCTGTCACCGTGATCCGTTCGCCGCCCAGGTCGAGCGTCGTCTCCGGCGCCGACTCGACGGCTGCGATCTGCTCCTGCGTGAAGGCGGCCGTGAGCGCCGCGATCTGCTTCATGTATTTGCCGTACTTCGGACCGAGGGTCTTGAAGTTGGGCTTGATGCGCTTGGTAATCAAGCCGGCCGTCTCGGCGACCAGTTCGATCCGCTTGACGTTGACCTCGTTCATGATGAGCGGCCGCACTGCCTCGATATGGCGTCCCATCGCCGGATCGAGCACCGGAATGAGAATCTTCCCGAGCGGCTGGCGTACCTTGATGTTCACCTTGCGGCGCAGGGCCAGCACCATCGACGAGACGCGCTGCGCGAGCGACATCGTCTCTTCCAGCTCCTTGTCCGCAAGCGACGGATCGGCCGCGGGGAACTGCGCCAGATGCACCGAACCTTCGTGGCGGCCGCTCACGGCGTTCAGGTCGCGGAAGATGCGCTCCGAGATGAAGGGCGCGAAGGGTGCGCTGAGCGATGCGACGGTTTCCAGACAGGTGTAGAGCGTCTGGTAGGCCGCCAGCTTGTCCTCGGTCATCCCGCCGCCCCAGAAACGTTTGCGGTTCAGACGCACGTACCAGTTGGAGAGGTTTTCGCACACGAACTCCTGGATCATGCGGGCCGCAGGGGTCGGATCGTAGCCTTCGAGCGACACCGTGACGTCGGCCACCAGCGTATTGAGCAACGAAACGATCCAGCGGTCGATCTCCGGCCGGCGGGCGACGGGCACCTCCGCCTCGCGCCCCGTGAAGCCGTCGACATTGGCGTAGAGGGCGAAGAACGAGTAGGTGTTGTAGAGCGTGCCGAAAAACTTGCGGCGCACCTCGTCCACCCCGTCGCGGTCGAATTTGAGGTTGTCCCACGGCTGCGAGTTGGTAATCATGTACCAGCGCGTAGCATCGGCGCCGTAGCTGTCGAGCACTTCGAACGGATCGACGGCGTTGCCCAGCCGCTTCGACATCTTGTTGCCGTTCTTGTCGAGCACCAGCCCGTTGGAAATGATATTCTTGAAGGCTACCGAATCGAACAGCATCGCGGCGATCGCATGCAGCGTGAAGAACCAGCCGCGCGTCTGGTCGACGCCCTCGGCGATGAAGTCGGCGGGAAAGACCTCGCCGAAACCCTCCCGATGCTCGAACGGATAGTGCTGCTGCGCATAGGGCATGGCGCCCGAATCGAACCACACGTCGATCAGGTCGCTCTCGCGGCGCATCGGCTCGCCCTTGGACGAGACGAGCACGATCTGGTCCACATAGGGACGGTGCAGGTCGATCTTGGCATAGTTCTCCTTCGACATGTCGCCCACACGGAACTCCTTGTAGGGATTCTCCTTCATCACGCCGGCCGCGACCGCGCGCTCGATCTCGGCCGTCAGCTCCTCCATCGAACCGATGCATTTCAGCTCGGAGTAATCCTCGGTGGCCCACACCGGCAGCGGCGTGCCCCAGAAACGCGAACGCGACAGATTCCAGTCCACCAGCCCTTCGAGCCACTTGCCGAAGCGGCCCGTACCGGTCGATTCGGGCATCCAGCGGATCGTGCGGTTGAGTTCGATCATCCGCTCGCGCAGCGCCGTGGTCCGGATGAACCACGAGTCGAGCGGATAGTAGAGCACCGGTTTGTCCGTGCGCCAGCAGTGCGGATAGGAGTGGACGTGCTTCTCGATCTTGAAAGCCATGCCCGCCCCTTTGAGCGCCACGGCGATGTCCACGTCGAGCGTCGGCGCGTCGGGCGCGAGCGTATCGTCGTAGGCGTTCTTCACGTAACGGCCCGCATACTCGCCGTATTTCCCGGCGTCGACATACCGCTCCACGAAGGCCGGATCGAGCTCCTCGATGCGGAAGAACTTGCCCGTGCGGTCGACCATAGGCTGCTCCTTGCCCGCGCGGTCGATCACGAACAGGGGCGCGATACCCGCCTGCTTGGCCACGCGGTTGTCGTCGGCACCGAACGTCGGGGCGATATGCACGATACCCGTACCGTCGGTCGTGGTCACGTAGTCGCCCACGATCACGCGGAAGGCATCGCCCATCGGCCGCACCCACGGGAGCAGCTGCTCGTAGCGGACGCCCTCGAACTCGGGTCCCTTGTAAACACGATCCTCGACCTCGAACGTTCCCTCCATCTTCTTGGTGAAGTAGGACGGCACCAGCTCGCGCGCCAGAATGACGGTCTGCGCCTCGTCGGTATAGGGGTTGCGGCACTTGACGCGCACATAGTCGATCGCGGGGCCTACGGCCAGCGCCGTATTCGACGGCAGCGTCCACGGCGTCGTCGTCCAGGCCAGGAAGTAGAGCTCGCCCTCGACGCCCTCGAAAAAGCGTTCGCTGCGTTCGTCGCGCACCACGCGGAACTGCGCCGTGCAGGTCGTGTCCTTCACGTCGCGGTAGCAGCCCGGCTGGTTCAGCTCGTGGGTCGAGAGACCCGTACCCGCCGCCGGCGAGTAGGGCTGGATGGTGTAGCCCTTGTAGAGCAGCCCCTTGTCGAAGAGCTGTTTGAGCAGCCACCACAGCGTCTCGATATACTTGTTGTCGTAGGTGATGTAGGGATCGTCCATGTTGACCCAGTAGCCCATGCGGCGCGTCAGGTTCTCCCACACTCCCGTGAACTCCATGACCGCCTCGCGGCAGGTGCGGTTGTACTCCTCGATCGAAATCTTCGTCCCGATATCCTCCTTCGTGATGCCGAGCTTCTTCTCCACGCCCAGCTCGACGGGCAGGCCGTGGGTGTCCCATCCCGCCTTGCGGTGTACCAGATAGCCCTGCTGCGTCTTGTAGCGGCAGATGATGTCCTTGATCGTGCGCGCCATGACGTGATGGATGCCCGGCAGTCCGTTGGCCGAGGGCGGCCCCTCGTAAAAGACGAATGCCGGATGCCCCTCGCGCGTCGAAATGCTCTTGTGGAAGGTGTCTTCCGCATCCCACTGTGCCAGCACGTCGGCCGCCAGCTGCGGCAGATCGAGTCCTTTGTACTCCTTGAACTTCATATATCGAAAGATTTTACGAATCAACGGTTCAGTCGGCAAATTTAGGAAAATTATTCCGATTTCAACCGTTCCGCCGATCGAAAAACACCGCAAAGAACGGCGAAGCGGCTGAAAAGAAGACCCGAATGGCGGGAATCCGAATTTTATTTCTATCTTTGCACACGGAAAACCATCGCGGCCCGACCGGCGAAACGATCGGCGGAACCCCCTTCGAAGGGCACGTCCGTATCGGGTCTGCGGACAAACGAAGATTTCGACCTCACATGTTCAAGATATATCTCCGCCTGCTCACGTTCGTGCGCCCCATCGGCAAATACGCCGTCCCCTATTTCATCTACTCGATCCTCCACGCGCTGTTCAATACGGTCAACTACATCATGCTCATCCCGATCATCCAGGCGATGTTCGACCCCGAGTTCCGTTTCGAGCCGCTCTACGTCCGTCCCGAATTCGCTTTCGACGAGGCGTCGCTCAGCGCATGGCTGCGCTACGCCTACACCTCGGTCTTCGGCGAGTACAACCCCATGTACGTGCTCATCCTGCTGGCCACGGTCACGGTGCTGATGAACCTGCTGTCGAACACCTTCCGCTACCTGGGGGCATGGACGGTCGAGAACATGCGCACGCGCACGCTGCAAAGGATGCGCAACGAACTGTTCGACAACGTCATCAACCTCAACGTCGGATTTTTCAGCGAGCAGCGCAAGGGCGACATCATGTCGCGCATCACGCAGGACGTGATGGTCGTGCAGTTCTGCATCACCAACACGCTGCAAGTAGCTTTCCGCGAACCGTTCCTCATCATCGGCTATCTGGTGGCGATGTTCTCCATCTCGTGGGAACTGTCGGTCTTCTCGATCCTCTTCCTGCCGCTCGTGGCACTCATCATCGGCAGCATCGTCAAGAAACTGCGCCACCCCGCCATGCAGAGCCAGCAGCGCATGGGCGACATGGTGAGCGTCCTGGACGAGTCGCTGTCGGGCGTGAAGCTCATCAAGGGCTACAACGCCACGAACTACATCCGCCAGAAATTCTACGACATCAACGCCGAGTTCTCGCGGCTGCTCCTCTCGATGGCGCGCCGCCAGCAGCTGGCATCGCCCATGAGCGAGTTTCTGGGGATCTCGGCCGTCGGCGTGATCCTCGTCTTCGGCGGTATGCTCGTCATCAACCGCTCGCTCAACGCCGGCGAGTTCGTGGCCTTCATCGCCATGTTCTCGCAGATCACGCGCCCCGTGCGTTCGTTCATCGACCAGTTCGCCAACATCAACCAGGGCGTCGCCGCCGGCGAGCGCATCCTCATGCTGCTCGACACCAAAACCGAGGTGCCCGACGCCCCCGACGCCCGCACGCTCGACGGCCTGCACGAAGGGATCGAATTCCGCAACGTGCGCTTCTCCTACGACGGCAACCGCGAGGTGATCGACGGCGTGAGCTTCACGATCCGCAAGGGCGAGACCGTGGCGCTGGTAGGACCTTCGGGCGGCGGCAAGTCGACGCTCAGCGAACTGATTCCCCGCTTCTACGACATCCAGGGCGGCGACATCCTGATCGACGGCACATCGATCCGCAACTACACGCAGGAGAGCCTGCGCGCCCACATGAGCGTCGTGGCACAGGATACGATCCTCTTCAACGATACGATCGAGGGCAACATCTCACTGGGAAAACTCGACGCCACGCACGACGAGATCGTCGCCGCGGCCAAGGTAGCCAACGCCCACGACTTCATCATGGAGACCGACAAGGGCTACCAGACCAACATCGGCGACCGCGGCATGAAACTGTCGGGCGGCCAGCGGCAGCGGTTGTCGATCGCCCGCGCGGTGCTGAAAAATCCCGAGATCCTGATCCTCGACGAGGCGACCTCGGCACTCGACACCGAGAGCGAAAAGCTGGTGCAGGATGCGCTCAACTCGCTGTTGAAGGGGCGCACGTCGATCGTCATCGCCCACCGGCTCTCCACGGTGCACAACGCCGACAAGATCATCGTCATCGACCACGGACGCATCGCCGAGCAGGGTACGCACGAGGAGTTGATGGCGCGCGGCGGCATCTACTCCAAGCTCATCGAGATGCAGAGCGTGGCGTAACCGCCGCGGCGATCGTGCGGCCGGAAACCCTGTCGAAACCCACTACAAACCGATAAAACCATGTTCAGAAGAGTTTTCCTCGCCCGGCTGCTGCTCGCAGCACTGTTCGGAGCACTCCTCGTGCCGGCACAGGCACAGGAGAAATTCAGCGAACCCGCCCTCTCCGATCCCGATTCGTGGACCGTCGTCCTGCTTCCCGACCTGCAAGGCTACGCCAAAAAGGCATGCAACCAGCCGATCATGGAGATCATGACCAGCTGGATCGCCGCACACGCCGAAGCGCTCAACACCAAACTGGTGCTCTGCGTGGGCGATCTGGTCGAGCAGAACGACCGCATCAGCAACGGCTACTCGGGCGACCAGTCGTCGCACAAGCAGTGGGAGGCTACGGCCCGCGCCTTCTCGCAGTTGGACGGAGTGGTTCCCTACATGACGGCCACCGGCAACCACGACTACACCTACACGCGCACGGGCGACCGCCGCACCCATATCGGCGAATATTTCCCCGTCGACAAGAACCCCCTCAACCGGCGGATGCTCAGCCAGTACGGTCTGGACGCACAGGGCAATCACGCCGTCGAGAACGCCGCCTTCGAGCTGCGGAGCCCCGAAGGGATCGACTACCTCTTCCTCAACCTCGAATTCGCACCCCGCGACACGGTGATCGGCTGGGCGCGCCGCATCGTGGGGCTGGAAGAGTACCGCAATCACCGCGTAGTGCTGATGACGCACTCCTACCTCAACGCCGAGAGCGAACGCATCGCGGGCGATCCGGTGCGCGTCACCAGTTACGAGCCGGTAGTCAAAAACGGCAAGATCACCAAATTCAAACAGGAGTTGCCCGACGCCAATCAGGGCGAAGCGATCTGGCGGAAACTCGTCTACCCCGCCTCGAACATCGAACTGGTGCTCTGCGGCCACGTATCGGGCTGGGGATTCCGCACGGATGCCAACAGCGCAGGCCGTCCCGTCCACCAGATGCTCTTCGACTCGCAGTCGATGGGCGGCGGGTACGAGGGCAACGGCGGAGACGGCTGGATCCGCATTCTGGAATTTCTCCCCGACGGCCGCACGGTGCGCGTGATGACCTATTCGCCCCTGTTCGCCCTCTCGCCCACGACGCGGCAGCACGCCTGGCTCACGGAGGAGGGCAACCAGTTCACCTTCGAGTTCCGGCAGCGGTAACTGCGGAAGGCATTTCGAGTACAGCGCACCCCGGAACGCGACGCCCCGCCCTGCTGCAAGAAATAGCAGCAGGGCGGGGCGTCGTGGTTCGCCGGTCGCCGGTTCCGCACCGGAACGGATCGCGCCGTCTCGTCACCGCTCCCCGCGCGCAGTCTTGCGGTCGTTGAGAATATCGGCCATATTCGCATCGGCCCACGCGACGAGCGGATCGATGCACGCCAGCAGCGACTGCGCGCGGGACGTAAGGCTGTACTCCACCCGAGGCGGAACTTCGGGATAAACCTGCCGCGTGAGGTAACCGTCCTCTTCGAGCGTGCGCAGCGTCACGCTCAGCATCTTCTGCGAAATGTCGGGAATCGCCCGCTGCAATGCGCCGAAACGCATCGTCCGCGCACCGCTCAGCGTGACGATCACCAACAGCGACCACTTGTCGCCGATACGCGCCAACACGTTGCGGATCGGGCAATCGGGGTTCAGGGCGTCCTGTACGGTCGTTCTGTCCATAGTCTGTATTCGTTTCATGATTATCGGCAGCCCTGCCGCACGACGAACCCGCGCCGCCACGCCGATCGGCTGCCCCGTTCCGGTTTACAAAAGTAAGTAAAACTACTTTACGCCGCAAATAAAAAACGCCGAATCAAAGGATCGGGGCGCTTCCCGAAGCATCGATCGAGAAATTTTTCTTCTCATAGATTTTTCTTGCGTTTTGGCTTGATCCAAAAGCATCGAAAGATCAGGCACCGCGAAAAGCAGCGGGTAACGACACGACGGCGATCGGAGCGTTTTTGAGGGAGGCGGAAAAAATCCAAAAAAAATTCGCCAGTCAATCCGTTCACGCCCAGCGATCGTTACCCGGAGGTAACTATCTGACATTCGAGTATCTACTTGACACGTACGATCCGTCGGACTATATTTGCACTCGAAAAGTAACCGAATAACTTTTCGGAACCTATAAATCCGGACAAGATGAAAAAGAGATTCGCTATTTTATCGACATTGTTAACGATTACAGCTATGGCACAGACGAAAGGAACATTCGAAACGCACGATTTCGACAATTTCAGACTGCATGTCTACCACACCAACGACGCACTCGGCGACGCAAGCTACATCGTCGAGGGAACGCAGGCGGTCGTCACGCTGGAACAGCCGTTGTTCCGCGAAAACGTCGCCGAATACGACGCCTACCTCGACGCGCTCGACAAGCCCGTCGAAGCGCGCATCGCCGATTACCATGTGGGCGGGACAGGCGACCACGCGACGGTCATGCCCGCAGGGATGCCCGCCTTCACGAAGGATACGGTCTACGACGGCATGATGCGGAACTTCGCGCAGACCTTCGGCGACGCGATCGTCGATCGGCCGACGGGAGCGACGGACGAAGTGGCTTTCGGCACTACGCAGCGGTGGGCGGGGATTCCGTTCCGTTTCGACCGCGGCGCCGCGACCGACTTTCCCGCCGCGAGCATCCTCATCGGCGGCAAGGTCTGCTACACTCACTGGGCTCCCGCGAAGGCACACGCGAATTCCCTGCAAATCTCCTCGCCGGCAGCCGTCGACGCCGAGATCGCCGAGGCCCGTCGGGCGCTCGCATCGGGCGCCGAGCTCTTTATCGGCGGACACGGCGGAGCGGCCGGGGCCGATGCCGTGCGCTTCAAGATCGACTATCTGGAATGCGTGAAACGACTGCTGGCCGCAAACGGGACGGCCGACGAATTCGCCCGTGCATTGCGAGCAGCCTATCCGGAACTCCCGGGCGAAGCGGGACTGGATGCATTGGCGCAGGCGCTCTACGCCGACCGATAACGATCCCGCCACCGTAAAACGAAGGGGCGTCCCGTGCGGGACGCCCCTTCGTTCGCTCCGTCGGCACTCCGCCTGGCGCTGCCGCCAGTCGAGCAGCGGCAGCAGGAACGAGACATCCGATGCGCCGATCCAGAAGAACACGGCCGGATTCCGAAGTTCCGCAGCGACCCGTGCTGCCTGCCGGCGCTTCCGAACTTCTGCCGCACGCCGGAAGCGACGGCACGGGCAGCAAACGAGTAAAAGTCTCCTTTATTCAGCAGGCAGTTTCAGGATTACGGGGCTGCGCGACTATTCGTCGTAGTAACGCCATACGATCTCGACGGCCGGATCGTGCGCCATGTCGTTGGGATTGGTTCCCGCCACGCCTTCGGGAACGGGCATCCCCAGCGCGGCGAAGTGCTCCGCCCAATAGGCCGGCAGCTCGCCGTCGGCCGTGCGGAAGGTCATGGGCCGGCTCCGAAGCAGGTGCGTCGAATCGTCGGCCGCCACGAAGCACTCCCACGCCAGCTCACTGCAATAGAGTTTGCCGTTGGCGGGCAGAAACTCGTCGTCGTAGGGAAGTCCTAGCCGCTCATGCGCACGTCGCAACGCACGCTGCACCACCGTGCTGTCCGCACCGCTCACCCGTCCGACGGCTGCTATCGGCCGCCCGCCGCGCCGCGCCGAACGGGCCAGAAACTCCCCGAGCGGCGTACGCCGCACGCTCGTATCGACCGCCTCGACGACGAACGCGCCGCCGGCCGTCGCTTCGACGATTCCCACATGGGAGAAGGTCACGGCCCCGCCGCGCTCCGTCGCCGCCACGATGGCATCGGTCATCCCCTCCGCCGCCGTGAGCTGGAACAGCAGGTCGCCCGTGCGGGGCGCATACTCCCCGCCGCAGGCAGCCAGCAGCAATACGGCCGCTCCGAATATCAGTTTGTTTCTCAAATTTCGGTTCAACTCGTCGGGTTCAACGTTTCAGGAGCACGGCGGGAAGCCGTCCCTGCGCGCCACGCCGGACGGAAAGCCGCCGGGCGCGAAGCTCTCCCGCCCACTCCGCAGCGTTCACTTCCTGCGCGCCTCCTCGCAGTCCTTTTCGCATTTGAGCTTGTCGTCCTCCTCCCAGTCGAACCAGTCGAAGCGCACGGTGTCGTCCAGCGTAAAGCGGGTATAGGTGATCGGCAGGCCGCGATCGAGAAACATCTGTTCGTAGGCCGTCTTGATCGAAAGCACCTTGTCGGCGTATCCCGTACCGTAGATGTCGGGATTCGAGACCGCGCAGCGCAGTCCGCAGCGGCGGATCACCTCGCCCGTATAGCGGTAGAGGTGCTGCGAGTCGGTTTTGAGGTTGATCCAGCCGCCCGGTGCGAGCAGCTGCGCATAACAGGCCAGAAAGGGCGGTGCGGTGAGACGTTTCTTGGCACGCCGCGTTTTGAGCTGCGGATCGGGGAAAGTGATCCACAGTTCGGACACCTCGCCCGGCGCGAAAAACGACGTGATGAACTCGATGCGCGTGCGCAGGAATCCCACGTTGTCCATCCCCTGCTCGGTAGCGGTCTTCGCGCCGCGCCACATGCGTGCGCCCTTGATGTCCACCCCGATGTAGTTGCGCGCGGGATCGTCGGCCGCCAGCGCGACGGTATACTCGCCCTTGCCGCACCCCAGTTCGAGCACGATCGGGCGGTCGTTGCGGAAGAAATCGGCGTGCCAGCGCCCTTTGAGCGGATGATCCTTGCCGAAAATCTCGTCGAATTCGGGCTGAACGAGGCAGCGGAACGTCTTGTTCTCGGCGAATTTCTTCAACTTATCTTTTCCCATGATCGTCAAATGCTTTTTTCAATCGTAACCCCCACGGCCTCGATGCCGCGTACCGGACGGCAGGGACGGATCGTCATCCGGTAGTCGCCCGCGCAGCGAAGCACCGCACGCCGCCGGTAGAGTACCGCCGTATCGCACAGCAGCGGCGACGGCCCGCGCGAGGGGGCGAGCCGCAGCGTGAAAGGCTCCGTCGCGCGGAGCGAATCGGGCGCGACGGTCGTCACTTCCAGATCGACCGGCCCGCCCGCGAAGGCCGCGTCGTAACGCACGACGAGCCACAGGTCGCATACCGCGAGCGTATCGGCATTCGGAAAACGCACCTCCGCGGCCTCCCGCCATCCGAGCGGATCGACATCGGCCACCGCACTCCGATGCGGCGAAAGACAACCGGCCGCCGGCAGCAACGCCAGCAGCAATCCCGCACGAAGAATCCGTTTCGCCCCTTTCATCTGCGCCTCTCAGTCAAGAATCCGCCCTCGCAGGCGGATTCGTCCAGCGACGGACGCATCCGCGCCCGTCCCGTTTCGGTCCATTACTCCTTATCGCCCTTGCCGCCGCCGTTCTCCCCCGAAGGGCCCGACGCCGGACCGTTGGCATTTCCCTGACTGCCGCCGCGATTGGAGCGGCCGCCCTGCCGGCTGCGCTCGCCGCGACCGTCGCCGTTGCGACCTTCACCGCCGCGGTTTTCACCGTTGCGGCCGCCGTTTCCGCGACGTCCGGAGCGACGCTCCCCACGCGGCCGTTCGCCGCCCTGCGACGCACCGTTTTCACCGCCGCCGCTGACCGAACCGCCGCCTTTTTGCGGATTGCGGACGGGACGCGCACCCCGTTGTCCCCGATCCAAAGCGCCGGCTTCCGATCCGGCTGCGACCTCCGCTCCCGCAGCGCCTTCGGCCGCCCTGTCGCGCGTCGGGCCCTTCCGGTCGCCGCGACGGCGCTTGTTGTTGCGGCGCTTGCCGTCGAAACGGGTGATGCTGTCCTCCTCCGAACGATAGGTCGGTTCCTCCGCGGCGGCCGGAACGTCCTGCTCGGCGAGCAACCGGTCGACCTTCTTGCCGGCACGGTTGAGCGCCTGGATCTCCTTCACGCGCTCGACCGAAAGCGTGGTGACGTTCACCAGCGCATCCTTGCTGCTGCTGAACTGCATCGTGCGCGCCAGAATATCACTTTTGACGAGGTAATATTCGCCGTCGAGCGCCTGCAAAGGCTCCTTCACGCGCGGGAAATCGCGCCGCGCATCGGCATAGGTATCGTATTCGTAGGCCAGACAGCATTTGAGCTTCGAGCATTGCCCGGCCAGTTTCTGCGGATTGAGCGACAACTCCTGCATCCGCGCGGTGTTGGTCGTGACGCTCGAAAAGCTCGAAATCCACGACGCGCAGCACAGCTCGCGGCCGCAGGCTCCCAGACCGCCGATGCGGCCCGCCTCCTGCCGTGCACCGATCTGCTTCATCTCGATGCGGATGTGGAACTGCTCGGCGAAGACCTTGATCAGTTCGCGGAAATCGACGCGCTCGTCGGCGATGTAGTAGAAGATCGCCTTGATCTTGTCGCCCTGATACTCCACGTCGCCGATCTTCATGTTCAGCCCCATGTCGGCGGCGATCTGCCGCGAGCGGATCATCGTCTCGTGTTCGAGCGCAATGGCCTCCTGCCAGCGTTCGATGTCGTAGGGCTTGGCCTTGCGGTAGATCTTCTTGAACTCCCCGTTGTAGGGATTGAACCCCGTGCGCTTCATCTGCTTGGCCACCATGTCGCCCGTAAGCGAGACGATGCCGATGTCGTGCCCCGGCGAGGCCTCCACGGCGACGATGTCGCCCGTTTCGAGCGGAAGGTTGTTGACGTTCTGATAGAAGGAACGGCGCGTGTTCTTGAAGCGCACCTCGAATATATCGGTCGGAACATGATCGGGATAATCGGCGAGCCACTGCGTCTCATGGAGCTTGAAGCACCCTTCGCAGACGGTCGCGCGGCACTCCTCTCCGCAGTTGCAGAAGGCGGCGCCGCGGCCGATCTCCGGTCTGTTTTTACAATTGCAGGACATTCTTTCGTGTTTTATTTGCAAATATAATCATTTTTCGACGGAATCGCAATTTCTTTCCGCAGTCCCCGTCGCTTCGCGCCCGCATCGGCACGGCCGCAGCCGTTTCATCCGCGCATTCCGGCGGGAACCGGCAGGGATCGCCTCCGCCCGACCGAACGGAACACCAAACGCGCCGGCCGGAACAGTTCTTACGCCTTTGCTTGTATCATATATAATCCGTATTGCCTACTTTTGCAAGCGTATCGGAGCGCTCGGCGGCAATATACCCCGAACGCAGGCGACTCTGAAAAATCCGAACGCATGAAAGAAAACCTCCACCGCATCGGCACATGGGCCCGTCGTCAGGGCGAGCATTTCGACCTTTACCTCCACGCGCTGCCGCAACGCACGCGGCTGACGCTCATCTTCGCGATTCTGGCGCTGCTCTCCGTCACGCTGCTCTTCATCTGCGGAAGCATCTACCGCATCGGACGGAACGACGGATTCAATGCACGGCGGATCGATACGACACGGGAATTCCCCCCCCTTCCCAGAAACGGGGCCGCCATGCCGCTGACCTCGGTTTAGACGGACACGCTACGGGCGGACCGAACCAGATTGCCGTAGCATCCGCACGTCCCGCCGGATGCGCAGCAGATAGAGCACGGCGGCCGTCGTCAGCCCCACGAAATAGCCGATGAAGAGCCCCCACGGCCCCAGCCCCAGCGTGAACCCGCACAGATACCCCACCGGCAGGTTCAGCACCCAGTAGGCGGTCAACGCCAGCGGCATGATGATCTTCACGTCCTGCACGCCGCGCAGCACCCCCACCGAGATGTTCTGGATGCCGTCCGGCAGTTGGTAGAGGGCGATCAGGACGAGCATCGACGAGGCAAGCGACACCACCTCGGCGTTGGTGGTGAAAATATAGGGAATCGTCTGCCGTAAAGTGACGAACACCACGGCGGCGAAGAGGTTCCACGCGATGACGATATGCAGCGCCGCCCTGGCCGCCAGGCCCAGTTCGTCGAACCGCCGCGCGCCGTAGCAATGCGAAATACGGATCGTCGTCGCCGCGCCTACGGCTGTGACGATCATGAAGGCGAAATTGCCCATCGTCAGCGCGATCTGGTTGGCGCTGATGGCCACGGCGTCGAACCACCCCATCATGATGCTCGTCAGCACGAAGGCCGACGCTTCGAGGAACATCTGTCCCGAAATCGGCACGCCCATGCGCACCAGCTGCCGCACCGAGCGGCGCGAGTAACGCACTTCGGGCAGCAGCGCGGCATACTCGCGCAGACGCTTGCGGCGGTAGAAATACCAAATGGCGACGAGCGGCATGGCGATGCGCGAAATGAGCGTCGCCACGCCCGCACCCGTCGCTCCCATTGCTTCGAAACCGCAATGTCCGAAGATGAAGACCCAGTTCAGCACGACGTTCATCAGGTTGCATCCGACGACGATCACCATCGACACGACGGTGTTGCCCACCCCTTCGAGAAACTGCTTGAACGCGAAGAAGAGCATGACGGCCGGCATACTGAAAGCCATGAGCCTGTAATAGGGAATCGCCAGGTCGACCACCTCGGCGGGCTGTCCCATGCGATACATGAGCGGAATGACGGCCAGCTGCACGGCGGCGATCAGAAAACCCAGCACGGAGTAGAAGATCATGGCGTTTTTGAGATAATCCGCCGCACCGCGCTTGTCGTCCTGCGCGAACCGCTCGCCCACGAGCGGGGTCAGCCCCAGCGTCAGCCCCATTCCGGTGACGAAGAGGATGAAGAAGACCGCGCCGCCGAACGACACGGCGGCCAGCGGCAGCGGATCGTCGCCGCCGAACTGTCCCACCATGGCGTTGTCGGCGAACTGCACCAGAATTTGCCCTACCTGCGACAACACGACGGGCAGGGCCAGTTTCAGATTGGCCCGATATTGTTCCTTATAACGCGAAAAACTGTACATAGGGCCGCAAAGATACGAATAAGCCGAGAGAAAAAAGCAAGCTCGCTTGCATTTTTTCCGAGGCGAAGTATCCAAGGCGCAGCCGAAGAACGATTAAGCCGAGAACAAAGCAAATTTTATTCGCGATTACCGAGGCGGAGTATTATCTACCCGCCGCAACACTGCGGCGCTATGTGGCGCCGCGCGGGCCGAAGCCTCCGCCCGCGGAGGCTTGCTAAATTTGAGTATAGAGGAATTCGAATCGTAATAAATCATCGTTGCGCGGAGCGCACAACAGTCTCCGCCTTGCGAAAAGTGCGGAAAAAGAAACGAGCAGCGACGAGCGTTAAAAAACGGAGCCGGTTTGCCTGCAAACCCGCGACAGGCGCCCGTTTTAGCGAGGCGCTGTGAGTTTCCCGCAGCTTTTCGCCTGGCGGACACTTTTGGCACCACCTTTTGGTGACAAAAGGTGGTAAATCCGCTCCTTGCAGGAGACGCACAATCGGAGGGGCAGGATTGTTTCCCGAAGGATCGATCGAAAAAAAATTCTCTTAGATTCTTTCTTCCGTGCTTTTGGCTTGATCCAAAAGCACCAAAAGATCAAGCACAGCGAAAAGCAGCGGGCGGCGACGTAAAAAAACGCCCCGAAACACGGAAGCATTTCGGGGCGTACACGTCATCTGCCGACGGAGTTACGCCACTTTGAGCGTAACGCCCGCCTTTGCGGGGAGAATCTTTACTTTGGCGCCTTCGTTGACGCGGCCTTCGATGATGAGCGTCGAGAGCGGTTCCTCGACATTGTCGAGCAGCGTCCGTTTGAGCGACCGCACGCCGTAGCGCGCCTCGTAGCCCATGACCGCCAGCCGGCGTTTCGCCTCGGCCGAGATCTCCACCTTGTAGCCCAGCCGTTGCGTGCGGGCCAGCAGGCGGCGCAATTCCAGCTCGACGATGCGTTCCACGTCTTCGAGCGTGAGCGTGCGGAAGACGATGATGTCGTCGATGCGGTTGAGGAACTCCGGCGCGAAGGTGCGTTCGAGCGCCTTGCGGTACTCGATCTGCGGTGCGGCCTGTTCGACGACCGTCTTCGACGAGGTGGAGTAACCCACCTGTACGGCTCGCTGCACGGCGGCGCGCGAACCGACGTTCGAGGTCATGATGATGACCGTGTTGCGGAAATCGACCTTGCGGCCCGATCCGTCGGTAAGGTGTCCTTCGTCGAAGATTTGGAGCATGGCGTTGAAAACTTCGGGATGCGCCTTCTCGATCTCGTCGAACAGCACCACCGCGTAGGGCTGGCGGCGTACCGCTTCGGTGAGCTGGCCGCCTTCGCCGTAACCGACGTAGCCCGGAGGGGAGCCGATCAGACGCGAGACGTTGTGTTTCTCGCCGTACTCGCTCATGTCGATGCGGATCAGTCCGCGCCGTTCGTCGAAGAGCCATTTCGACAGCTCCTTGGCCAACAGCGTCTTGCCGACGCCCGTCGGGCCGACGAAGAGGAAGACGCCGATCGGGCGGTTCTCGTCTTTGAGTCCGGCGCGCGAGCGCTGGATCGAGAGCGCCACCTTCTCCACGGCGGCATCCTGTCCGATGACACGGCCGGCGAGGTAGTCTTTGAGTCCGCGCAGGCGTCCCAGCTCGCCCGTCGTGATCCGTTCGATCGGGATGCCCGTCGCCGAAGTGATGACCTGCGCGATGTGTTCGGCGCGGATCTCCGCCGGATGGCTTTCGAGCGACCGCTGCCACTCGGCGCGGCTCTCGTCCAGTTTCGAACGCAGCGCCAGCTCCCGCAGACGTGCTGCGGCCGCCTTTTCGTAGACGAGCTGGCGGACCGCTTCGCGGCGTTCCTCGCAGGTCGAGGCCAGCGCGGCCTCCATTTCGCGCAGCGTGTCCGGTTCGCGCGCCGTTTGCAGATGCATCCGCGACCCCGCCTCGTCGAGCACGTCGATGGCCTTGTCGGGGAAGAAGCGGTCGGTGATATAGCGGTTCGTGAGCGTCACGCACGCTTCGAGCGCCTCGTCCGTGTAGCGGACTTTGTGGTGCGCCTCGTAGCGGGGCGCGATGTTGCGCAGAATTTGGAGCGTCTCCTCGCACGAAGTCGGTTCGACCAGCACGCGCTGGAAGCGGCGTTCGAGCGCCGAGTCCTTCTCGATGTTCTCGCGGTACTCGTCGAGCGTCGTGGCGCCGATGGTCTGCAATTCGCCGCGCGCAAGCGCCGGTTTGAGGATATTGGCTGTGTCGAGACTTCCCTGAGTCGACCCCGCGCCGACGATGGTGTGGATCTCGTCGATGAAGATGATCGTGTCGTCGGCTTTGCGCAGCTCGTCGAGCAGTTGCTGCATCCGCTCCTCGAATTCGCCGCGGAACTTGGTGCCCGCCACCAGCGACGAGACGTCGAGCGAATAGAGCCGCTTGCCTGCGATGGTGTAGGGAACGTCCCCCGCTGCGATCCGCAGCGCGAGCCCCTCGACGATGGCGCTCTTGCCCACGCCCGCTTCGCCGATCAGGATCGGATTGTTTTTCTTGCGGCGCGAGAGGATCTGCACCACGCGCTCGATCTCGCATTCGCGGCCGATCACGGGGTCGATTTTCCCTTCACGCGCCTGCCGGGTCAGGTCTACGCCGAACTTGTCGAGCATCCGGCTGCCTTCGGCGGGCCGCTGTCCCTGCTCGGAGTAGTCGAGCAGGCGGACGTGCAGCTCGGCGCGCGGTTCGTCGGCCGCGCTCATGCGGCGGATTTCGTCCTCGACGACGGCCGGCGTGATGTGGTACATTTCCAATACGTGCGCGCCGATCGTCTGCTCGTCGCTGATGATGGCATGTAAGGCGTGGGCCGTAGAGACGCTGGGAGCAGTACGATAACGTTTGCGCAACTCGTTCGCGAACTGAACGTAAAACTCTTCGGGATTTCCGGCCGGGCCGTCGGTACGCTCCTGCAAATCGCGTTCGATGCGCAGGCGAACCTGATATAGTTCCCAGTCCTTGAGACGGGCTGAAAGCAATTGATAGGCCAACGATCCCTCCTCCCGTACAATCTCGAGCAGCAAGCGATCTTTCAACCAACGGGTCTCTCCTTGTTTCGATGTGTCGAACGCCGTGCGGGCGATCAGCCCTTCGAGCGTCTTTGAAATCTTGGTCTGCATAAAATTCGTCGTCTAATAATTCGCTGACAAAACGCTTTGCGGAGAGGCGATATTGTGTATTCTTATAGAAATATTAAACTTATTAATAAATAATATGACAATTTGGGAGATAACCGGCAATCGAAACGCGCCGCATTCTATTATAAAACTGTATATCAACACGCTGCACCAAAGTATTCCGTTTCGTCGAGGCAGCGGGCCGGAAGGTGTACGGGATCTTCCACGATGCCTTCCGGAGCGTTTCAACGGCGTTTCGCACCGCTCGGCCAACGGCGAAGCGGGCGAAGAATCCATCAAAAAGTAGCCGAAAAGGAAACTGAAATGAAAAAATCGTTATATTTGGTGCATCTAATCATCTTTTCAAATCGAATTAAGAGTTTATGAGAACAAAGTGTGTTCGTGCGGCATGGTCGTTCGCATTGTGTCTTTCCGTCGCATTGACGGCTTGCGACGACGAGAACAACGAAAACGACGGGCCCGTAGTTCCCCCCCCCGTCGATGAATCGATCGATTTGACGGCTTCGGAGGCGTATGCCAACTGCTTCATCGTCACGGAGGCCGACGAGTATCGGTTTGCGACGCGCAAGGTCGACGGCTCGGACGTCGAAGGAATTGTTTCCGTCGACTGGCTGTGGTCGACAAAAAATGCAGCGGGAAACCCGTTGGTTTCCGAGGTCTCCTACAAAGACGGTATCGTGCATTTCACGTCGGATGGTACGGAAGGCAATACCGTGTTGGCGGCTTTCGATGCGAAGGGCGAGGTGATTTGGAGCTGGCATCTATGGATGACCGATCAGCCGGAGCTGTTCGCCTACGACGAGGGAGGAGAATTGATGGATCGCAATCTCGGAGCGACCAGCGCCCTGGAAGCAGACGGGGCGGCCTCCTTCGGCCTACTCTATCAATGGGGACGCAAAGATCCCTTTTACGGCGGCGAAAAGAACGAAGATTCGGGCGACGGCGTCTTCCTGCGGGCACGGGAATCGACGATCGTCAATCCGGCTCATGCATCGTTGGCATGGATCGCCGTGCAGTGCGACGAGCAGGTAGGCACGGTAGCTTATGCGACGGCGCACCCGACAACCTTCCTTTTCAACTCGCCCAACGGCAACAAGGACTGGCTCTTCACCGGCGAGGACGCCTTGTGGGACAATGCAGGGAAGAAGACGAATTACGATCCATGTCCCGCCGGTTACCGGGTGCCGGATCAGGCCGCATGGGGCAATATCTCCTCGTACAACGTGGACGACGGGCCGAACAGCGACGGCAAGTACTATACGACGGACTCCGGTGCGAAGACTTGGTTCCCGCTTTGCGGCCATCGCTGGGGAGACAAGGACGCCGGTAAACTGGGCTATGTAGGCGCTTACGGAACGATGGGATGCTGGCAGCGTACGGCGGAAGGTTCGAATGCCGCGATGTTCTATACGATGTACGGCACTTATGCAACGGCAAAATACGCTTTCAACAGAGCGTCGGCCTCGTCGGTTCGTTGCCAGAAAACGAACTGATCCGCCGGTCACGGAACCGACCAGATCACATCCATCCTTTTTACACTCCCGCCGCAATTGTGCGGCGGGAATTTTTTCGCGACGAAGCGAGACCGAAATCCGGAATTCAGGGATGCGCTCCCGTGCTCCGGGGCCACTCGCCGATCTCCATGTCGCGCACCTCGGCGCCGTCGACGACGAAACGCAGCGCCGTGCGGACTTTGTGGATGCCGTAATTTCCCGCTCCGCCGGGGTTGAGGTGGAGCAGTCGGTAGACCGGATCGTAGATGATCCGCAGGATGTGGGAGTGTCCCGCCACGAAGAGCGTGGGGCGTGCCGACCGGATGCGCGGGAGGATGCGCGGGTCGTAGCGGCGCGGATAGCCGCCGATGTGGGTCATGAGCACCGTCGCCTCTTCGCACCGGAAGAAGTCGACCAGCGGCCAGACGCACCGCATCGTGCCGCCGTCGGTATTGCCGCAGACGGCCCGCAGAGGTTTGAAGGCGGCGATGCGGTCGGCCAGTTCCAGCGAGCCGATGTCGCCGGCGTGCCAGATCTCGTCGACGTCCGTGAGAAAGCCGCGCAGCGTGTCGTCGAAGGTGCCGTGCGTGTCCGAGATGAGTCCGATGCGTTTCATGTGCGGGAAGTTTGGAATGCCCGGCGTCCGCCTGCGAGGCAGAGCGCCCCGATCGCGCCCGCGACGACTGCTGCCGCGAGGTCGGCCGACCGGAAGTCGCAGGCGAGACTCATGGCGGCGAATCCGGCGAGGCCCCGCAGGGCGAACACGGCGCCGATCGCGTAGACGGCGGGGCGCAGCAGCGGCAGCGGGCGGATCGCGCCGGCGGCCGAAAGGGCGTAAAGACCGCATACGGTCAGTCCGCAGGCGACGCCGAGGGTGATCAGATAGGGGATCGGCGGCCACAAGGCTGCCAGCCGGTCCATGAACGGTTCGATCCGGTAGAGCCGGAATGCGGCGTCGAGGCGGAAGAGGCAGAGCACGTGTCCGGCGGCCAGCAGGAAATTCAGAACGGCAGCTGTTTTCAACATGGGATTCAGTATTTTCCCTTCCACAGTTGGCGGATGCGCTCGGCGATCTTCGCCTCGGCGGGGTTCTGCGCGTTCGGTTCGTAGAAACGGCGGCCGACGAGGGTTTCGGGCATGAATTCCAGATCGGCGAAGCCGCCGTAGTCGTGGGCGTACTTGTATCCCTTGCCGTAGCCCGCCTGATCCATCAACTTGGTCGGCGCGTTGCGCAGATGGAGCGGCACGGGACGGTTCGTCGTGTCGTGTTCGACGAAGGAGAGCGCCTTGTTGATAGCCATGTAGGCCGAGTTGCTCTTGGGCGACGTGGCCAGATAGATCGTCGCTTCGGCCAGCGGAATGCGGGCCTCGGGCATACCGATCTTGTGCACCGTATCGAAGCAGGCGTTGGCCAGCAGCAGGGCGTTGGGATTGGCCAGTCCGATGTCCTCCGAGGCGAGAATCACCAGCCGGCGGGCGATGAAGCGGGGCTCCTCGCCGCCGGCGAGCATCCGTGCCAGGTAGTAGATCGCGGCGTTGGGATCGCTGCCCCGCACCGATTTGATGAAGGCCGAGATGACGTCGTAGTGCTGTTCGCCGTTCTTGTCGTAGAGGGCGATGTTCTGTTGCAGGCAGTCGGTGACCAGCCGGTCGGTGATCGTCAGCCGGCCCTCGTTGGCCGCCAGCAGAATGTCCAGAATATTGAGCAGCTTGCGCGCATCGCCGCCCGAGAAGCGGAACAGCGCCTCCGTTTCGCGCACGTCAATCCCCCGCTCACGCAGTTCGGGGTCGGTGGCGATCGCACGGTCGAGCAGCCGTTGCAGCTGGGCGTCCTCCATCGGTCGCAGGATGTAGACCTGGCAGCGGCTCAACAGCGGCGAAATCACCTCGAACGAAGGGTTTTCGGTCGTGGCGCCCACGAGCGTCACGACACCCTGCTCGACGGCACCCAGCAGCGAATCCTGCTGCGACTTGTTGAAACGGTGGATTTCGTCGATGAAGAGGATCGGCGGCGGCGTGTTGAAGAAGTGCTGCTTGCGGGCCGATTCGATCACTTCGCGCACATCCTTGACCCCCGACGTAACGGCCGACAGCGTGAAGAAGGGGCGTTTGAGCTCCGTGGCCACGATCTTAGCCAGCGTGGTCTTCCCCACCCCCGGAGGCCCCCAGAGGATGAACGACGGGACGTTGCCCGTCTCCAGAAACTTGCGGAAAACGCCGTTGCCGCCCACCAGATGCTCCTGCCCGATGTAGTCGTCGAGCGTGCGGGGACGGAGGCGTTCGGCCAAAGGAATCGACATAAGCTAACGGTTGAGCAGTCAAATGTACGTTTTTTTCACGGAACGGCAAAGCGAATGCCCGAAACTTGCGGCCGACATCTTGCGCAAAATAGAAAATCACTTTGCGCGAAGCGCACGACGAATCCGCATCGTGAAAAATCGGGAAAAAGAAATGGCGACGGTTTCGCCGTTAAGAAACGCGGGCGCGAGCTTGTCCGCGCAGCGTTTTGGGCGAAACCGGAGACAGCTCCCCGATTTTTCACCCTGTCGGATGCTTTTGGCGCCACCTTTTGGCACCAAAAGGCGTAGAACACGCTACAAGCGAATTCCCGAAGCGGGAATTTCCCCGATTCCCGATCGTGCATATATTCTTCGTACTTTTGGCTCGCCCCGAAAGTACCAAAATCAAGTACGGCGAAAACGCGCGGGTGACGGTAGTGTCGTTCGATCCGCGATTTTCGCCGTGCAAAATTGCAGGTCTGCAAGAACAAGGAGCATGAAAGGGACTTTTAAACAGGCTATTGTCCAGTGCATGGGCAACGGCGAACTATCTACGGCACTCGGTGCCGTAGATAGTCGAAATCGAAAAAGCCTCCGTTGTCGGAGGCTTTTTCGTGGCGGTGGTTGTTCGGATGCCGTGCGGTCAGAAGACGAACTTTTCGAGTTTCAGTTCGCCCAGTTCGTTGAGCCGCGGAACGAGGGTCGTGAAATGCGAGGTCGTCTCATGGGCGGCGAGCGCCTTGGCGTCGCTCCATGTCTCGCAGATCATCAGTACGTCGGGGCGCGTGGCGCTCTCGAACAGATCGTAGGCGACGCAGCCCGCGTCTTTGAGCGAAGCCGCTACCAGTTCCTTGGCCGTGGCGACCGTCTCTTCACGGTTGGTCGCCGTCGTGCGGATAAATACATTGAGTCGTATCATAGTCGTTATGTTTTTGAGTTCTGCACTAATAGTTTGTGATTAAAAATTTATCGTGTAGCTTGCAGAAGATTGCCCCGATGCTTTAATTGCAAACGGGCCATTGTTTTTACTAACCGATATTTTGGTAGCATTAGATGCTGGAGCACCACGATACTGTGTTAATGTTATACGTGCAACAAAGTTTTTATTAACAGGCCCACAAATTACCTCAAAGGAGCGAGCAGCAGAGAAACTTTCTGAACGAGATCCATTTTCCGTATTATAACTTACACCATCAATATAAAAATAAGTGGACCCCGATATTTGATATTTGATATTTGATATTTTACATAAAAATAATCATTGTTATTATCATTGTTAGTTGCTGTTTTTTCAGTCTCAGTTTCAGTTTCTTTTTCACACGAAAAGAAAGTCATTGACAGAATTGCAATTATTAAAAATAGATACCCTTTCATAACAGTAAAGTTTATGTTATAGTGAGTATTACTTTGCAGTGGTGTGCAGGTCGAGGTACAACTCGTCGAGCTGCGCAGGGTCGATGGCCGACGGTGCATCGAGCATCACGTCGCGGCCGGCATTGTTCTTCGGGAAAGCGATGTAGTCGCGGATCGACTCCGAGCCGCCGAACAGCGAGCACAGACGGTCGAACCCGAAGGCCAGGCCGCCGTGAGGAGGCGCGCCGTACTTGAAGGCGTTCATCAGGAAACCGAACTGCTCCTGCGCCTTCTCGGGCGTGAAGCCCAGGCACGAGAAGATCGCGGCCTGCAACTTGGGATCGTGGATACGGATCGAACCGCCGCCGATCTCGGTACCGTTGCAGACGAAGTCGTAGGCGTTGGCGCGCACGCGGCCCGGGTCGCTTTCGAGGTAGGGCACGTCCTCGGGTTTGGGCGAGGTGAAGGGGTGATGCATCGCGTAGAAGCGCTGCGTCTCGTCGTCCCACTCGAACATCGGGAAATCCACGACCCACAGCGGAGCGAACCGCTTGGGATCGCGCAGACCGAGCTGCTGGGCCACTTCCAGACGCAGGGCGCACAACTGCGTGAGCGTGCGGAACTTGGGTCCCGACATAAGGAAGACCATATCGCCCGCCGCAGCGCCGCACGCCTCGGCCACGGCACGCACCTCGTCGGGCGTGTAGAACTTGTCGACCGACGACTTGACGGCATCGGCCTCGACGCGGATCCAGATCAGCCCCTTGGCACCCACCTGCGGCCGCTTGACGAACTCGGTCAGCGCGTCGATCTGCTTGCGGGTGTAACCCGCGCATCCCGCAGCGGCGAAGCCGCAGACGTACTCCGCATCGTCGAACACGCCGAACCCGTGCCCCTTGACACGGCCGGTCACGTCGTGGAACTCCATGCCGAAGCGCAGGTCGGGTTTGTCCGATCCGTACTTCTCCATCGCCTCGATCCACGGCATCCGGCGGAACGGCTCGGCGAAGTCGATGTCCAGCACCTCGCGGAACATATGCTTCGCCCAGCGCTCGAACACTTCCAGCACGTCCTCCTGCTCGACGAACGACATTTCGCAGTCGATCTGCGTGAATTCGGGCTGACGGTCGGCGCGCAGATCCTCGTCGCGGAAGCAGCGCACGATCTGGAAATATTTGTCGTAACCGGCCACCATGAGCAGCTGTTTGAGCGTCTGCGGCGACTGCGGCAGCGCATAGAACTGGTTGGGGTTCATGCGGCTCGGCACCACGAAGTCGCGCGCCCCCTCGGGCGTGGACTTGATCAGGTAGGGGGTTTCGATTTCGAGGAATCCCTCCCCGTCGAGGAACGTGCGCACGGCGTGCGCCATCCGGTGCCGCAGGATCAGCGCCCGCTGCAACGGCGGCCGGCGCAGGTCGAGGTAGCGGTATTTCATGCGCAGGTCGTCGCCGCCGTCCGACTCCTCCTCGATCGTGAAGGGAGGAACGTCCGAGCGGTTGAGGATCACGAGCGCATCGGCCGCGATCTCGATCTCGCCCGTGGGCAGCTTGGGATTCTTCGACTCGCGTTCGATGACGCGGCCCGTCACTTGCAGGACGAATTCGCGGCCCAGTTCGGCGGCCGTCCGGCGGGTCTCTTCGGACGAGTGCTCCTCGACGACGATCTGCGTCAGGCCGTAGCGGTCGCGCAGGTCGATGAAGGTCATGGCGCCCAGGTTGCGCACCTTCTGCACCCAGCCGGCGAGCGTCACCGTCTGGCCGACGTTCGCGGCACGCAGCGCACCGCATGTATGGGTTCTGTACATAATAATTTGTATTTATTGCTCGGTTTGGCTATCTTTGTACTTGCAGTTGCAAGATACAAAAGTACGAAATTTATACGAAAAACGGCAGTGCCGGCAAAATTTTATAGGTAACCATATCCCATTTTACACCGCCGCTCCTCCAAAGCCCGACTACCGAAGCGGACCTCGTCCGAAGTCCCCGCCAAGGCGGGAGGGGGATCTGCAAACGCGGCTCTGCCACGAACGCTCCGACAGTCGGCCGGGTGCAGCGGCCCGGAATCCGGCAGGGTGTAAAGTCGTATATAGCTACCATTTTACAGCATCGGGCCGCAGCCGCACGGCCCTGCCGCAAACGAAGAACTATGAACGGATCGATCAACGACAGCGCAGCACAGCAGCAGCGCGATGAAAAATTCATGCGCATGGCAATAAACGAGGCACGACAGGCGTTGAAAAGAGAGGAGGTGCCGATCGGCGCCGTCGTCGTGGCGGGCGACCGCGTCGTGGGACGGGGGCACAATCTGGTCGAGACGTTGCAGGACGCCACGGCCCATGCCGAGATGCAGGCGCTGACGGCGGCCTCGTCGACGCTCGGCGGCAAGTACCTGCGCGACTGCACGCTCTACGTCACCGTCGAGCCGTGCGTGATGTGCGCCGGCGCGATCGCATGGAGCCAGGCGGCGCGCGTGGTGTGGGGTGCCGACGATCCCAAGCGGGGCTACACGACCGTCGAGGGGTTGCGGCTGCATCCGCGGACGGTCGTCGTGCGCGGCGTATTGGCTGCCGAATGCGAAGCGCTGATGAAGGAATTTTTCAAAGAGTTGCGCTGAGGGGTTGCGGAGAACGAAAAAAAATTATAATTTTGTCTTCCGTGTACCGTTCCGATTCGGCCCCATCCCTCTGCACACGGTGAGTTTCGGGCCGTTGCGACAGGGACCGGATTCGTTGCGAATTACTTAAAACTTTATAAAATTAGAATTGCAAAAGAAGATGAAAAAGCTGTTTTTATCCGTCGCCGCTCTCTTCGCGGTGTGCATCGTATCGGCGCAGGAAGGTGTCGTCGCATCGTATAACAAAGGTGCCGAGATGTTGCAGTCGAAAAACTATCCCGAAGCTGCCAAGCTGTTCCAGAAGGTGATCGACGAAGGCATGGCTTCGGAAGATGCCACCGAACTGAACTGCGTCGAGACGGCGAAGAAGTATCTGCCGACCTGCTATCAGGGGATGGGAACCCGTGCGGCCGCGCAGGGCAATTACGACGAGGCGATCGCCAATCTGTCGAAAGCGGCCGAGGTCGCCGAACTCTACGGCAATGTGGCTGCGCTGAAAAAAGCCAATACGATTCTGGCGAAAGTTTATCAGGCTCAGGGAGGTACGGCATTCAACAACAAGGATTACGCCGCTGCTGCCGAGATTTTCGCCAAGGGCTATGCCGCCGATCCGAAGAATACGCAGATGGCCTTGTGGCTGGGAACCTGCTACTGCGAGTTGAAGGATTACGACAAGGGAATGGAGATCCTGGAGAAGGTCGCCGGGATGCAGGGCCCGAAGTTCGAGGCCGATGCCGCCGAGGCGAACCGCCTGCTGACGCTCTATACCAACAACCGTGTGGCCGAATTGCAGACCGCCAACGATCAGGACGGCATCATCGCCATGGCCGACAAGATGCTGGAACAGAACCCTGCCAACGCATTGGCGCAGAAGATACGTTTGCAGGCTTACCTCACGAAGAAGGATTACGCCAAGGTAATCGAGCTGGGCGAGGCCGCCGCCGCTGCGCAGCCCGACGAGACCGAGAAGAGCGACGTCTATTTCATCCTCGGCGCGGCATACAACGCCAAGGAGATGAAGCCGCAGGCGATCGAAGCCCTCAAAAAGGTGACCGCCGGCGACAACGTGGCCGCCGCACAGAAATCGGTTGCCGAGTTGAGCAAATAATCGCCGAATACGATACGGGAAGCCGGAAACCTTCGCGGGTTTCCGGCTTTCTTTTTGTCTTGCAGCGTCCGGAGAGGGGGGGGGAGCGATTTTCCTGCAAAACATTGTCTGTCATATTTTTTCGGGAAAAGTCGTGCCGAAAGCGTCCGCCGGACACCTCCGATCCGTTTCCGCATCCGATGCGACAACGGAAAACCACCGAGCGTTGCGTGCAACGACGGTTTTTCGTCGGCAATCGGCACGGCAGCTCTGCGGCTCGCCGTCGGCGGGCGACAAAAAGGCCGGAGGAGATATTGCGGATAAGCAGGTCCCGGAAAATAAAAGAATGAAAGAAAAATATCGGCTATCCCTTGCATGTTAATGAAAAAACGTTAATTTTGTAACAGATTCGTAAAATGTTTCCTATAAACACATAGCATCATGGAAAATTCTACTAATTTGAAGGGGGGGGGCGTTCGCGCATACGCCGCGCCCGATCTCGCTCAGACCGTCATCGCGGTTGAATCGGGGTTCGCCGGTTCGACGACGAACGAGGCTTTCTACGACAGTCAGGACGGAGTCACGAAGGAAGACTACGAGTGGGGCGGAACGCTCGACGAGTTCGAATAACGGCCAAACAACGGGAGATCATGAGAAAGATGCAAAAAACTCTGATGCTCGTTGCAGCAGCTGCAATGGCATTAGCCGGATGTTCGAAGGAGGACGTATCCGATAACGCACTGCCCGGATCGGGAACCAAGGCCACACGCGGTTTCACGGCCGAGATCGCTTCGTCGCGTACGACGCTCAACGGCGACGCGACACGCATGAAATGGACGGCGGGCGACCAGTTGGGCTTCTATACCGACGTCGAGACCGATCTGAACGTGGCGTCGAGCACCTACGCCGAAGGCGCGACCAACTTCACCGCCGAGATCGACACCAAGGCGACGAAGGTGTATGCGTACTATCCCTATTTCAAGTCGCAAATGGACAAGGATACTCCCCGCACGCATGAAAACGTTTCTCTCTATATCGAGGATGCGCAGACACAGACCGAAGCCGGCGTGCTGAACGGCAATATGGTCGGTATGTACGCCAGCGCGACGCTCGCCGAGGGACAGAATACGGTGCTGACCTTCACGCCGATCGCATCGCTGATCGCGTTCAATATCTACGATGCCGAGAATAACGGCGACGCGGTGAAGAGTATCACCTTTACGCCGGCAGGCGGAGAAAAGCTCAACGGCCAGCACATCTATAATCTGGAAACGGGCGAGACAACAAGTACGGGCACCAAGGAGTCTGCCACCGTAACATTGACGACGCCTTATGCCGTTCCCGCAGCCAAACCCGCCGGCAAGGCCGGTTACATCTATCTGGCCGTCACGCCGAAGAGCTACGCCGGAGGTACGTTTACCGTAAAGACCGACAAAGGCAGTTACGACTTTGTGACAGCGACGGCGATCGATGCTTCGAACGTCTATGCTCCGATTACCATTCCGATGAACCTTGCGAAAGTTCGGCAGCCGGCACCGACGGTCACCCACGTCTTCTACGATGATTTCAGCAAAGCGACGGGAACAGGCAGCGGTATTGAAAAACTGTATGCTTCACCTACTAATTACGCATATTACTATACCGATCCTTATACGAATACGGGGAATCTCTACGGATTCAACGAGGCGATTCGTATGGGAAAGGGCGGCGCCTCTGCCACGATTACGACTCCCGCGTTGAAATTGATCGAAGGAACCAAAAATCTGAAAGTGACTTTCTATGCCAACGGTTGGAAGGCGGATCAGGCATTGAATGTAACGGCTTCGACAGGCACGGTCGTAGGCGGAAGCGATCTCGTTATGCCAGCGGCGACTGCGACCGGCAGCGGAGTAATGGACAAGAGCGAGGCGGCTCTCTTTACGGTCTACGTCGAAAATGCGGATGCCACGACTGCGCTTACGTTCGCTTTGGCATCTACGACAGTCGACGAGCGTTTTATTCTCGACGATCTGACTGTCGACGTGCATGACGGACCGATCGCGCTGACTCCGGTAATTCTTGCAGACGACATAACAGGTGTGGCGGCTGCGGGCGTCACGGATGCCACCTTCACATATGAAGTACGCAACGACAATAATTATACGGCATCTGTCGAATGCGACGGAACGGTCGTGACGGCAGCTTCGGTGGAAAATGCGACGAAAACGATAACTTATTCCGTAAGCGAGAACACCGATACGGCAAACGATCGAAGCGGATGGATTACCATTACGTTGAACGACCCAGAATCGATTTCATTGAAAGTTATTGTCTCACAAAATAAAAAGATTGTCGTCGGAACAGGGAAATATGTACCTGTTGAAGCGAATCAGGAAGATTGGAGTGGAAAGTATATTATCGGTTACAAAGCTTCAAGCGGTGTTCGCATACTCACGGGAGCTAATTCCGGAAATTATGCAAACATGTCAGATGCAGGTGATTTTGACCAGTATATGGATGGAGATAATATTGTTTCTAATGTCGATACGGATATATATGCTTGTACGTTTGAGAAAACCGTAAACGGTTATTCAATTCATTGTGCAGATGGATATATTGGATATACATCTACTGCAACTTCAAAAAATAACAATCTGTGGTTTAGCCCAAACATTGTTGAAAAACAGTATGAATGGACGATTTCATATTCTAAATGTGTTGAGATTCAGAATGTTTATAATACAAAACGCATTATTTGGGCGAATGCTTCTGCAAATCGATTTGCAGGATATACATCGAAACAACAGGAGGTAATCCTTTATAAATATATGGAGTAATGAATAATCCATAAATGCAAAGAACCGATTGAAAATTCAATCGGTTCTTTGCATTTAGCCCTATTATACGGACGAATAGTCCATATTTTTATCCCAACCGCCTTATCTTCGGGGACTGAGGAGGGGCTGCAAACGGGAAAGATTGGTTATAAAAAACAACTTGTTTCTTCGCAAATACTTCGACCATGTTTTGGGTCGATATTTCGCCATCGCTTTAAGACATATATAGTTATTCGCTCACGCAGCAGACTGCTACTCGCCCGCCTGCACGGTCCCTCCGCCGTCGGCGAACAACTGTAAAAAATCGTATCAAGGAGGGCCGAATTTTGCGAATCGGCATCAAAAAGGGATCGCTGCAAGCGATCCCTTTTTGATTAAACGAGGTGCGGAGGCTTCGCCTATTTCGCCTCGGTATTATGCGGTTTGGAGTCTTCCTCCTTCACCGGATCCTTCCCGTGCCGCTTGTTGTAGAGGAAACGCTTGATCTTCTTGGTAGGGGTCATTTCGAACTCCTCCTTCTCCTCGACGACCTCCGAGAGACGCGAGAAGCGGTTGACCTGCGAGTTCACGTAGTCGAGCACCTCTTTTTTGAGCTCATCGATGCGTTTCTCCCATGCGTCCTTCTTCATCTCCCAGTCGTATTTCAGCTCCTCGTAGCGCGCTTCCAGCTCGTCGCGGTTGAAATGCACGAGCGCGATGAGCCGCCCCTCCTTCTCGGTGACCAGCGAATCGGCCACGAAAACGTGGGAGTTGAGGACGCTCTCGATCTCTTCGGGGTAGATGTTCTCGCCGCTGGGGCCCACGATCATGTTTTTGAGCCGCCCCTTGATGTAAAGCCAACCGTCGGGCGAGAGCCAGCCCAGGTCGCCGGTGCGGAACCAGCCGTCGGGTGTGAAGACTTTGGCCGTCTCCTCGGGATTCTTGTAGTAGCCCAGCATGACGCTCGGCGTGAGCGCCACGATCTCGCCCTGCTGCGTATCGGGATTGACGTTTTCCAGCCGCAGCTGCACGCCCGGCGCCGCAGGGCCCGTCGAACCGAGCCGCACCTGCGAGGGAGCCGCGCCGGCCAGCAGCGGGGCGGTTTCCGTCAGGCCGTAGCCGATCGCATAGGGTATCTTGGCTTCGAGCATGAACTGCTCGGCCTGCGTGTCGAGTTTGGCGCCTCCGATGCCGAGGAAGCGCAACCGCCCGCCGAAGACCTTCATCAGCTTCTTGCCGGCGATCCGGTGCAGGTAGCGGCGCATGAAGCCGATGCCGACGAGCGTGCGCCAGAAGGCGTTGGAGTTGAATTTGGCCTGAACCTGATGGCGGTAGATCTTCTCGATGATGAGCGGCACGATGAGCATGACCGTAGGCCGCACGGCTTTCAACGCCGGCATCAGCGCCGACGCGGTAGGCTGGCGATCGAGGTAGACCACGCGCGCGCCCTTCGAGAAGGCGTAGATCAGTCCGATCGAACATTCGTAGGTATGGGACAGCGGCAGCACCGAGAGAAAGACGTCGGTCTCGTCGATCGGGAAGATGCCGAAATCCATATCGATCTGCGCGCAGATCGCCTTGTGGGTGAGCATTACGCCCTTGGGGCTCGACGTCGTTCCCGACGTATAGATGATCGCCGCCAGGTCGTCGGGCGAAGGAACCGCCGTAGATCCCGTTGCCGTGACATGCTGGGCGATGATCCCCAGATTCTTGGTCCGGATGACGATATTGAGCGAATCGATCGTCTGCTTCGAAAGTTTGGAAAAGAGTTTGTCCGAGACCAGCAGGGCTTTCGCCTCGGAATGGGCGATGATCATATCCAGTTCGGGGCCGGAGAAGTCGGGAAGGATCGGTACCGCGACCATGCCGGCCGAGGTGACGGCCAGGTAGCAGATTCCCCAGTTGGGCATACTGCTGCTGAGCAGCGCCACCTTGTCGCCGGCCTTGACGCCGGCTCCGACGAGCGCCTCCTGCACCGCGGCGGCTCGCCGGCCGACTTCGGCGTAGGTGACGCTTTCGCCGTTGAACATATCGAAGGCCGTGCGTGAAGCGAACTTCTCCACACCATGCCGCAATAGTTCGTAAAGCGTGTTAATCTTCATAAAGTCAGATTCTTCTTCTGTAAATCCGAATTGCGAAATTCAAGGCAAATGTACGGATTTTTACCTAAAAAATACTACATTTGAACCAAATTATCACCATGCTCGACCGCAGTTTCATCCGACAATCCGCCGCTGCCGCAGGCTTCGACCTGTGCGGTGTAGCGCCGTGCCGCCATCTGGTGCGGAACGAGCAGTTTTTCCGTCGCTGGCTCGGCGACGGGCGTCACGCCTCGCTCGGTTACCTCGAACGGAATCTCGACAAGCGGTTCGACGTGCGACGGCTGGTCGAAGGGGCGCAGACGGTAGTCGTCTGCGCCGTCGGTTACAAGAACGGCCTGAGCGACGGTTATCCCGACGACTTCCGCGCGAAGATCGCCTCGTATGCCCTGACCGCCGACTACCATGCCACGATCAAGGGGATGCTGGGCGACCTCTTCGGGCGTCTTCGTGCCGCGGAGCCTGCCCTCGCCGGCCGGGCGTTCGTCGATTCGGCTCCGCTCGTGGAAAAGCAGCTGGCCGTCGAAGCGGGGCTGGGCTGGATCGGCCGACAGTCGCTGCTCGTCACGCCCCGGTTCGGATCGTTCGTCCTGCTGGGCGAACTGGTGCTCGACGCGGCCTGCGATCGTTACGACGAGCCGCTCGCCGGCGTGGGGTGCGGCTCCTGCCGCCGCTGCGTCGAAGCCTGCCCGACAGGTGCCGTTTGCAACGACCGCGCGATCGATGCGCGCCGCTGCATCTCCTGTCATACGATCGAACGGACGCCGGCTGCGGAAATTGCCCTCGACGGGTGGATTTTCGGCTGCGACGCCTGCCAGAGCCGCTGCCCCTACAACCTCCGTGCGCCGCTGCATCTTCATCCGGCGTTCGATCCGCTGTTCGATCCCTTGTCGTTCCCGCCCGAACGGTGGCTCGCGATGGAGGAGGCGGAATTCCGCACGTCGTTCGGCCGCACGCCGCTCATGCGCAGCGGCCTCCGGCGCCTCCAAGCCAATGCGGCGCAAAACCTGCGCCGAAAGGGAAGGGAATGATTGCCGCCGTTGCATAAAAAAGAATTGCTCCGTTGTGGAGCAATTCTTTTTTCGTTACAGCGAAAACCCTTATTTTTTGTGCAGGTTTAGGTGAACGCTTGTAGCGGCAGTTTCGATACCGAGCGGCAAACCCTGGAATCGGGAAATCTCGGTCGGAAGCCATGTGCGGTTTACCTCCTGAGCCAACTTTTTGACGACGGATTTCGGCATGTAATCAATACGTCCCAGAATCGACGAGGAGACCTGTCGGAAGTTACCGTTGAATACCGAAACAGCATCCGACGTCATACGCGTATTCTTGACTGCTGCACTCCCTACACCCTTCGCCGCAGACTTCGTAAGCTTAAAGGGGCCTATCGGATAGTCGTCCTGCGTGAAACCTTCGGCAGCACGATAGGTCAACAACGTTGGTTGTCCCTGATAGGTGCAATACCCATAGTAATCCATGAAGACGACATCGATTTTCTCCTTGCTTCCGCCGCTCAACGAAACTTCCTGTTCCGTGAGACCTACGATCGTGAACTGGTCGTTGGTAATTTGGCCGCCCATCAGAGCATTGCCGACATCGAATCGTAGAGGGAAGTAGTCTTGGTCGCTATACCAGTAACAATAAGGCTGGTATTCAACAGATACGTTGCCATAAGTATCATCCTCGAAGGATCCTACGCTTACGGTTAAAGAGGAAATTATATCGTTCTCGGCGTTGTACGACCACGGTAATTTATACTCGTTACGCAACGTCGAGATCGCCCAACCCGAAACGTAGAAGGATTTGTTAGCGACGTTCTGCTCGATCGTGATGTCGAACGTCAACGGCTTCTTCGTGAGAACCGAGGAGGTGGATGTAACCGTCCACGTCCCCAAATATTTCTTGTAAGCGTCGGTGGCATCTCCTCCTCCGCCCGTCGGGTCGTTGTTTATCGACTGGCCCAGGACAGACAACTGACCGTCGGCCGTTGCAGGAGCCTTGCAAATTATCCAGTTTACGTTTCCGGCCTTGCCTTCGGCATTCTTACCCACGGTCGCAAAAATCCAAGGCTGGCTGGCATCCACATAATACCCGAGTGAATAACCTCCTTCTTCCTGCTGGATTACTTCGCCCTCGGCGAGAACCTTCGACCGCATGGTAGCTTCGGTCATTCCTATTTGTTCCAAAGAGGTCGCATCTCCCGTAAGTGCCGACGCAAATCCGATAATTTCCGATGTCGCGGCATTAGGATAGAAGATCGTACCCATGATGATCCCTCGCGTATCGCTGGCATTGACCGGCCGCATATTTACCCACGTATCCGTTGCAGGGGCCTCGGCTTTCAGCGTAGTAATCGTATCTTCGCTCTGAGCCAAGGTCGTACATGCTTTCACCTCCGTTTCGCTCACCTGAGCAATACCGAAGGTCAAAAGGACGTATTCGGTTTCGGGATCAAGGTCGGGGAAGGTCCCGGAACTGGTACCCTTATAGAACAACTGCTTTGCGACCATCTCGAATCCGTACTGACCGATAAGTTGATTAATCTGTTGAAGAACGAGAGAAACCTCCTTGTCGGCATCAAACTGAGGAAGCAATTTGGTCGCAAGTGACAGTGGCATGTAGTACATGTCGGGATCGCTGCTCGTAATCGTGTAATCGAATGTTGATTCGGTGGGGTTGGACATCGTCATCGTGAAGATGCTGTTCCCATCGACAAGCGGTGCGGAGAACGTCTCGCTTGCCAATTTGGTGGTCAGTTCCGATGTCGCGGCATCGTATGCGAAGGCGACGGCCGTATACTCCTTGCCGGCTTCGACTGCAAAGTCGCCTTCGTAGTCCCCTTTACGTGCGATCTCGTCCATTTCGTCGCCGTATTTGGTCTGCAACAGAGCGACGATCTCCATCTCGGTCTTACCCGCAATATCGGCAGCGACAACGACGTCGGCGAAATAATCCGCATTGGCCGTCGACGGGGCGAATGTCACGTGTGCGTTCTCCGCGGTTACGGTACCGACAGTGATGGCGATCGTCATGCGGTCGTCGGCCGGCGTGGTGAACGCCGTTTCGAGACGTGCGACAGCGGACGTGGACTTGCCGGCGTCGAGGTCGTAACCGAAGGCGACGACCGTGTACTCCGTGTCGGCCTTCAAACCGTGGACGGTCTTCCTGACCGTGCCGGAGGAGAGTTCGGAGATGTTCTCTTTCAGGGCGGCGACGATCTCACGGTCGCTCTTGCCCTCGATCAGGCTGTTTTCGACGACCTGCCAGTAGTAGAGGTTCTCGGCCGAAGGTACGATCTCCACGTCGACGCTCTCGTAAGTCGGGTTCGTCGCGGCGATCTTCTCGAACGTCAGCTCCGCGGCCTCTTCGGCCAGCGTCGTGGCGAAGATTTTGGAGTACTCCGAATCCGTCAGACCGCTGCCTGCAGCGGCGACGGCCTTGACGCGCAGGATATATTTGGTTTTCGGATCGAGGTCGCCGAATGCGAGGGCCGTAGCCGAAGTCGAGTTCTCGGGCTGCACGACGAGTTCGTCGCCCGTCTCGTTCTCCTGGGAGAGGCGATATTTGTAACTTTCGGCATTGGGTACGGCATCCCACGCCACCTTGAAGCTGGAGGACGTCGTCGTGGTCACCGCGACCGAAGGTTTGGCGAGCACCGTGCCGCCCTGCTCTTCTACATCGTCGCTGTCGCTACAACCCGTGAAGGCGAATAACAGCGAGAGACATAAAAAAAGTCCGAATTTTCTCATAGTAAAACGTATTTGATTGTAATGATTCTCGTCCGGTCGTGCCTTTCCCGCACCGTGTCGTTAGGGAAAGTACCGACAAATATAGGTATTTTTTCAGAAACTCTGTAATCTTTGGAAAAGTATATCCTCCGTCCGGCCTCTTTTTTCGCTGCGGAACTGTAACGGTTTACATCCGGATAGATCGTAAAGTATCATCTTTTCGGGCATAATTCGCAACGGATGGAAAGCGGAAAGGGGGAGTTTGGCGCGAAATCGTCAGGCGGAACGATTTTTTAAAAATCCCGGGCTTCTCCGAACAGCCGCAGCTCGAACGTGCCGCCGACGGCCAGCCGGTCGCCCTTGACGGCCATCGCCCCCAGAATCTCCGGCACGCGGCAGGCCCGTTCGACGACGGAGCCCGTATCCTCCTCGGTGCGGACGCGGTTGGCCCACGCCGTGGCATAGCTGTCGGCGAGCAGCACGTCGCGGCAGACGATCATCACGGCATCGGCACGGCCGAAGCTGAGCGACGGCCCGACGGTCCCCGACGAGGTGCAGATACCCAGCGGGAAGGCTCCGCCGGGAATGTGGAGTCCGACCCGTTCCGAGAGGGGGGACTCTCCGGCGAAGAGCGCCACGTCGAGCGGCCGGTGCACGTCGGCGTAGATGTCGCCGCCGTTTTCGACGACCACCTCGCCGACGCCGAATTCGCGGCGCAGCATCCGTCCCGTCTCGCGGGCGAAGGCTCCGGCTACGGCGCTCATCGGCCCGATGCCTGCCGTAGCGGCCGCCACGGCCATTTCATGCAGCAGCGGCGGAGCGTCGGGTCGCGGCAGACAGGGAACGAGGGCGCGCAGGTAGGCGGGGTCGCAATCGAGGTAACGGTCGAGCCGCACGCGCAGTTCGTGCAGAAAGTGTTCCGTGCGGGCGGCCATGACGGCCGCATCGCCGCGGTCGACGGCGACCCACAGGTCGCTTTCGCGGTGGGAGACGGTGAACACGACCGCATCCCGCCCCATGCGGCTCCGGTAGCGCCGCTCGACGTACTCCACGGCTCAGGCTTCGGTGAATTCGATATGGAAGAGGCCCAGAGGGCAGCTTTTGAGGCAGAGTTTGCAGGCGATGCAGCGTTCGGGATCGAAATGCAGCCGCCAGTCGGGCGCACCGATCGTAAGCGCCTGCGGGAAGCAGGCCAGCGCACAGTTGCCGCAGTCGATGCAGCGGTCGCGGTCGTAGGCGATCTTGCTCGCCACGGGGCTTACGGTGACGCCGTTGCGTTCGAGATAGGCGACGCCTTCGCGCACCATGGGCTCCTCGCCCGTCAGTTCGACGAGCAGCGAGCCCGAACGTCCCGCCTCGATTTCGGCGCGCAGGATGTTGATGCGCAGATCGTAACGCTTCACCAGATCGTAGGTAACCGCCTTGTCGGTGGCGTCCGACGGGAAATAGAGAATTACTTTGGTCGTCATGTGCTTTTCCTTGTTAGCGGTTATTCGTCGTCGGCTTTCAGCCCCTTGACCGTCGAATGGGCGGGCATGGGTTGTACGGGTTCCGTGAGGAGGAATTCGCCGCGGGCGATCCAGCCTTTGAGCGTTTCGGCGATCTCGCGCGCCTTGCGCAGGCTCGCCACGGGAGCCGTGCGCACGCGCTGCCCCCGCACCTCGATCGAACCGCTGCGCAGTTCGGCGTAGTTGGTCTGCCCGATCGGGCGCTCCTCCTCGCCGAAATCGAGGATGTTGGTGGTGATCTGTTCGTTGCGGATCGAAACGTCGTGCGCCAGCTCCTCGTCCAGCAGCGGGATCGGGATGCCCACGCCCACGAAGAGGCTCACGCCGTATTTCTCGTAGTAGGCGGCGCGCAGGTAGTCGGTCGACATCTCGCGCAGGTTGCCGATTGCGGCCACGGTGCGCGCGCCGCCGATCGGAATGCCGTGCTCGTTGACGGGTTTGGAGGTGTTGAACTGCGTGCCCTGCCAGCTCACGTAGCCGCGTGCGCCGCAGAGGAAGATACGCGTGCCCATGCCGATCGTACGGCACGTGGGATCGTTGAGCAGGGGCGACAGTTCGCCTGCGGTGCTGTACGAAACATTGCGCAGTTTGGGCAGCAGCGTTCCCATGTAGGTATGAAGCATCCGCTCCGAAGAGTTGGTCGCGGCATTGTAGTTCTGGTAGCAGTTGCGCGGGTTGTAGAGGATCGCCTCGTTGATGTCATCGAGCGTGACATGCGAGCGGATATGGCGCCGCGGATAGTCGTCGGTTCCCTTGCCCCAGGCTTCCAGCGTGACGCTGCGGCCGGCCACCAGCTCCTCGATGACGTGGGCGCCGCCGTAGGCGGGGCGCGCCGGATCGCAGTCGGTGGCGCCCACGAAGGTGTCGACAGCCGCCAGGCCGCCGCTTACGGGGACGCCGTTGAGCTCGATGCGCTCCATGCGGATCGGCGGCGTGGCGTGGCCGAAGTTGAGAAAGGCGCCCGACGAGCACATCGCGCCGAACGTACCGGTCGTGACGACGTCCACGCGCCGGACGATCTCGGCGGGCGAAAGGGTGCGCGCCAGTTGGGACACCTCTTCGGCGGTCAGGACGACGGCTTTGCCCTGACGGATCTTTTCGTTGATCTCTTCGTAACTCTTCTTCATGGGGAAATTCTTGTTCGGAGCGCAAAATACGCAGAAATCGCGACATTTCAAAATCCGCGGCGGACGGCGGCAGCTCCCGACAAAGCAAAAGAGACGACCTTATCCGAAGGCCGTCTCTTTCGTTGCGGGAGTCGTACGGATCAGATCGCACCGCCGATCAGGAAGACCGCGGCGACCGTCAGAATGGCGTACAGCTCGGGGAATGCAGCCAGAATCAGCGTCTTACCCATTACGTCGTGGCCGTTGCCGATCGCGGTGATACCGTTGGCGCAAACCTTCGACTGGAAGTAGGACGACGCGAGGCAGACCACACCCGTCAGCAATCCGGCGCCGAAAATGGCGGCACCCTGCAACATCGAGATCTCGTCCGTCAGGAAATCCTTGATGATGAAGTAGTTCACGAATCCGTAGAGACCTTGCGAACCGGGGATGGCGGCCAGAATCATGTAGCTGCCGAACGCACCGGCGTTCTTCTTCATCGCGCCGACGGACGCCATGCCGGCGATCGAGGTGCCGATACAGCTTGCCATACCCGAAAGACCGACCATCAACGCTACGCCGACGTAGGCCATAATAATTGCTGTTGTCATAACTGAAAAATTTGAGTTTTTTAATTGTTATTTGTTTTCCGATTGATCGATTTTCGTCAGCGGTTCGAACTGGCGCGCAGCCATTTCGAAGCCCGCGTTCTTGTAGAATTCCACGAAGGTGAGTCGCATCGGGTGAACGAACGACGAGATCGAGGACATGAAGAGATTGATGCCGTGCCCGACGAGCAGGATCAACAGGATCATCAGCTCGCGCACCACCGGAATATCTGGGCTCAGGCCCGTAGCCAAGTCGTTGAAGACCGTGGCCAGGATACCGCCCGAAAGGCCGATCGCGAACAGACGGATGTACGACAGCACGTCGGAAAGGATGCCCGTTATATTATTATAGGTATCCCAAAGTCCGGTTCCGAAATTCACGAACGGGTTCTTGCCCGGCGAGTTGAAGAAAAGCATCAGCACCACGCCGATGGCCGCCACGCCGTAGAAGGCGGGTGACGAAGTGGTGAATCCCGGAATGACCCACGCCGGATCGAGCAGCGGAAGCCCTGCGGCCAGACTGCCCGCGAGGATGACGAGGAACCAGCCCAGCGTCGAAAGCGCATAGCGGAATCCCGCCGTGGCACTTACCATGACGATACGCAATACTTGTCCGAACAGAATCTGCACCAGGCCGATGGCCAGCGCCCACGAGAAAAACCTCCCCTGGAAGTCGAAGAAGGGGATCGACGGGAAGTACACTTTGAGCGAGACGCCGAAGAACGATCCGCAGAAGAGGCCGAATACGATCGTCGAGACAGCGCACATCGTGGCGAACCATGCGGCGCGACGCATCATGCCCCCCTTGAATTTCCAAAGCATCGCCATTCCCATCGCCAGCAGGATGAGTCCGTAGCCGGCGTCGTTGAGACAGATGCCGAAGAAGAGCATGTAGAAGGGCGCGAAGAAGGGCGTCAGGTCGATCGTCCCGTATTTCGGGCGGGCATACATGTCGCCCACCATCTCGAAGATGCGCGCGAAACGGTTGTTTTTCAGCTTCACGGGCGTCTCGTCTTCGGGCGTGGGGTCGCTCTTGATGTAGAGCACGTTGGGATATTCGTCCAGCAGGGCGTCCACCCGATCCGACGTCTCCCGTTCGGCCCATCCCTCCATGATCAGCAGCGTGCCGTCGGCGGCCGCCTCGGCGGTGGCCGTCACCTTCACCCGCTGCAACTCTTCACGCAGACGGTTGCAGTCGCGCTCGATGAGTGCGGCGGACGCCGCGGCGCGCGACATCTCGGCGTCGGTGGCGCTCAGACGGCTTCGCAGCGAGGCGACCTTCGCCTCGGCGTCGTGCGCCGTCATCGCGGGGGCCTTCACCTCCTGCGCGTCGAACGACAGTTCGGCGCCTTCGTGCGATACGGCGACGAACCAGACCGTCGAAGAGGTCTCGTGGATCACCTCCACGGGAGCTTGTTCGTTCCAGGCGTCGCGCGATTTCTCGAACGCATCCCGCTGCGCGGTGAAGAAGCGCAGCACGACGCCACGCCGTGCGAGCCGCTGCAACGTCCCGGCCGAGAAGTCGCCCCACGGGCGCGCCTCCTCGGCAGCCTTTTCGGTCTGTCCGATCTCGGTGCGCAACGCCGCGCGCTCCTGTGCCGTGCGGCCGTAGCGTTCGTAGGCCTCGTCGCCCGATGCGAAGGGGCGGGCCGCCGCGTCGAAATGCTCCGAACTGCGGAACCGTTCCAGCGCCGCGAGGGCCTTGGTGCGGCCTTCGATCGCCGTAACGAGCTGCCGGTCGCCCTCCGAAGGCTCCCAGCCCCGGCAGGTCACGTCGACCAGCCCCAGTTCGCGGAGCCGTTCGATGAAGTCGTCGCTCTGACCGGCGTAGAGAATAAAGTCGTATTTCGACATCCTGGCGATCATGACATCTGCCCCTCCCCGGCCTGTTGCTGTTTGGTTTTTACGATTTTCTGTGCCGATTTCGAGAGGTTCTCCTCGTCCTCAAGGAATCGTTTGATCTTGCGTATGGCATCCTCGTAACCGGGAATCTGTACCTTCTCGTAGAGGTTGACCTTCTGAGTGGTTTTACGGCGTGCGAAATCCAGCAGCTCCATCTTGCGGTTGAAGAGTTCGTACTCGATGCCCAGCTTCGACAGCCGCTTCAACAGGTCGATCCCGGCGGCGTACCATACGGGCGACGAGAAGAGGTCGTAGGGCTTCTCTTCGTAGACGATCTCCCGGAGCACGGGCGTGCGGACGCCCGCGATCTTCTGTTCGGTCAGCTCGATGTCGGCGATTCGCAGCAGGTCACAATCAAACTCACCCCACAGCGAGACCATGTAGTCGTACTCGGCCTCGAGGCGCGAGAGCTGCGACCGGAACTCCTGTGCGGCCTCCTTCGCTTTCTTGACCTCGGAGCGCAGCGCCGACTCCTTGCTTTTGATCGTAGGGAGCGCCTTCTGCCGCATTTTGAGCTGTTTGCCCAGATCGCCGAGCGAAGTCTTGTTATATTGAAATTTGATTGCCATGAGCAGTTACTCCTTCCAGTATTTTTGGATCAGCTCCTCCTTGATGGCCACCTCGGTCTTGGTGAAGTACTCCGCAAAGAGCCTCCACGCCGTGTCGAGCATCTGGTCGATGTCGATGTTGATGTCGATCGAAAGGAGCTTCTCCGAATAGTCGTGTGCGAATTTCAGCGCGCGCTCGTCGTAGTCCGAGAGGTCGAAACCGTTTTCCAGCTTCGTCTTGGCGTTGGCCGCATCGGCGTAGAGGCGCACGCAGGCGTTCATCACCTGCGGATGATCCTCGCGGGTCTTCTTGCCGATGACGAGCTGTTTGAGGCGCGACAGCGAACGGAACGGGTCGACGATGACCTTGCCCGTGTCGGAGTCATTGCGCAGGAAGAGCTGGCCCTCGGTGATATAACCCGTGTTGTCGGGGACGGCGTGCGTGATGTCGCCGCCCGAGAGGGTCGTCACGGCGATGATGGTGATCGAACCGCCGTTGGGCAGCTGTACGGCCTTCTCGTAGATCTTCGCCAGATCCGAATAGAGCGAGCCGGGCATCGAGTCCTTCGAGGGAATCTGGTCCATACGGTTCGAGACGATCGCCAGCGCATCGGCGTAGAGCGTCATGTCGGTGAGCAGCACCAGTACCTTCTGCCCCTTGTCCACGGCGAAATACTCGGCGGCCGTCAGCGCCATGTCGGGCACGAGCAACCGCTCCACGGGCGGGTTCTCGGTCGTGTTGACGAACGAGACGATGCGGTCGAGCGCGCCGGCGTTCTCGAAGACCTGCTTGAAGTAGAGGAAGTCGTCGTTCGTGAGGCCCATGCCGCCCAGGATTATCTTGTCGGCCTTGGCACGCAGCGCCACGTTGGCCATCACGGCGTTGTAGGGCTGGTCGGGATCGGCGAAGAAGGGGATCTTCTGTCCCGTGACGATCGTATTGTTGAGGTCGATGCCGGCGATGCCCGTGGCGATCAACTCCGAAGGCTGCTTGCGCCGGAAGGGGTTCACCGTCGGGCCGCCGATCTCGCGCGCCTCGCCCTCGATCTGCTCGCCGCCTTCGAGCGGTTCGCCGTAGGCGTTGAAGAAGCGGCCGGCCAGGTTGTCCGACACTTTGAGCTTGGGCGGCTCGCCGTGGAAGACCACTTCGGAGTCGGTGGCCAGCCCCTCGGTGCCGGCGAAGACCTGCAACGTCACGTTGTCGCCCATGATCTTCACCACCTGGGCGAGCTTGCCGCCCACGGTGGCCAGCTCGTCGTTGCCCACGCCCGAGGCGCGCAGCGTCACGGTGGCTTTGGTAATGTTGTCTATCTTGGTATATACCTTTTGAAATGCACGTGTTGTCATAGCTTCGGTCTTATTTGTTGAGCTGTTCGTTTACGAGCGCCTCGATCTGCGAGCGGTAGTCGGCGAATTTCTCGGACTGCCACTCCGCGTAGTTCATCTGGCGGAAGAGGTTGATCAGCGTCTTGAAGAACTTGGAGCACTCCTCGAAATCGGCGAAGTCGAACGTCTTGTTGCAGATGTCGAGCACCATCTCGAACATCATCTTCTGGCGTTCGAGCGGACAGTTGGCGTCGATGTCGTCGAAGGCGTCCTGCTGCAAGATCACGAAATCGATCAGCTCCGACTTCCAGAAGCGTTCGTGGTACTCCACCGGCACGCCGTCGTCGCCCAGGATGTTGATCTGGTCGTTGGCCTCCTTGCCGCGCTGCACGAGCGTCTTGCCAGCATAGACGTTGTCCACCCAGCCCTTGCCGATGTGCGCGTCGAGGTATTCGCGGATTTCGGGGTATTCCAGATATTTCGAGTAGGAGTCGAGCGGATCGATGGCGGGATAACGCTTCGAGTCGGCACGCGCCTGCGCCAGGGCGTAGAAGCAGCGCGCCGCCTTCTTCGTGGACTCCGTGACCGGCTCTTTGAGGTTGCCGCCCGCGGGCGACACCGTACCGAGGAAGGTCACCGAACCCGTCTGTCCGTTGGTCAGGCGCACCAGACCGGCCCGCGAATAGAAGTTCGAGATGATCGCCGAGAGGTCCATCGGGAAGGCGTCCTGACCGGGCAGCTCTTCCAGGCGGTTCGACATCTCGCGCAGCGCCTGCGCCCAGCGCGACGTCGAGTCGGCCATGACGAGCACTTTGAGTCCCATGGCGCGGTAGTATTCGCCGATGGTCATGCCCGTGTAGACCGACGCCTCGCGCGCGGCGACGGGCATGTTCGACGTATTGCAGATGATGATCGTACGCTCCATGAGGGGGTGGCCCGTATGGGGGTCGATCAGTTCGGGGAACTCCTTGAAGATTTCGACCACCTCGTTGGCGCGCTCGCCGCAGGCGATCATGATGATGACGTCGGCGTCGGCCTGTTTCGAAATGGCGTGCTGCAACACGGTCTTGCCGGCGCCGAACGGCCCCGGGATGAAGCCCGTACCGCCTTCGGCCAGCGGGTTGAAGGTGTCGATCGCACGCACGCCCGTCTCCATGATGCGGTCGGGGCGCGGTTTCTCGACGTAGCTGCGGATCGCCTGCTTCACGGGCCAGCGCTGCACCATCGTCACCTCGTGGTCGCCGCCTTCGGCGTCGGTCAGGACGGCCACCGTGTCGGTGACCTTATAGGAGCCCGCCGCAGCGACGCTCTTGACCGTATAGCTGCCCGTCATCGTGAAGGGAACCATGATCTTGTGGGGAATCCACTGCTCCTTCACCTCGCCCAGCCACGAAGCGGCCGAGACCTTGTCGCCCGCCTTGGCCAGCGGCGTGAACTCCCACGTCTTATCGAAATCGATCGGGTCGGTGATCGAACCGCGTTCGATGAAGAGACTATCCATCTTTTCGAGGTCGTTCTGCAATCCGTCGTAGTTGCGCGACAGCAGACCCGGAGCCAGCGTCGCTTCGAGCATGTGGCCTTCGAATTCGACCCGGTCGCCGATTTTCAGACCGCGCGTGCTGTCGTAAACCTGCACATAGGCGTCGTCGCCGATGACTTTGATGACCTCGGCCATCATTTTGGTATCGCCCGTCCACACGTAACAGATCTCGTTCTGGGCCACAGGCCCGTCCGCCTTGACGATGACGATGTTGGAGATGATACCGTTTACACGTCCTGTAGTTTTCATATCTGACTATTTGTTATTTATCAATTCCTTGCCGTCCAGTTCGCGCAACAGCCGTCCGAGCATGGCGCGGCCGCGCGCCTCGTCGAGCTGCGTCCAGCGCGCCACCAGATTGATGCGCACGAGGTACGAAAGGACGGCGTTCACGTTGAAGTAGTCTTCGGCTGCCAGATCGACGGCCTGCTGCCAGCGGATGCGGTCGATCTTGTGCTCCTTTTCCAGCAGGTTGCTTTCGTCGTTCACGGCGGCGATCACCGCATCGATGTAGGGCAGTTCGCCCCGCAGGCCGAAGTCGGAGGCCGACGAACGGCGCAGCTGCTCGGCCACGTCGTCGTTACCCACGACGTGCCCGTCAACGGGACGCCCTGCGGCACGGGCCGTCGTGGCCGCCGCGACGTTGCGCAGCGTGCGGTCGAAATCGCTCCACTCGCGCAGGAAACGGCTCGGTGACGCGGCGCACAGTCCGTAATAGGCTTCGAAAAGCGCCTGTTCGAAGGGGCGCGAGGTATCCACCTCCTCGGCCTCCTCCCCGTCGGGGCGGGCATAGGCCGCCAGCACCAGTCCGATCGCGTGCGGCAGCAGGCGCGGGTGTTCCGTCTCCTCCTTGAGCCGTTCGCGCGCGAAGTTGCCCAGCGGATCGTGCGCCGGACTGCCCGCACGCAGGGCGATCAGGTTTTTGCAGTCGTAATAGCCGTAGAGCAGCCTGACGGCGCGCAGGTCGCGCGGCGTCAGCTCGCGGAGTATCTCGTCGAGGATGGCGTGCGGATCGAATCCCTTCGCGCCGCCGTCGAGCGAGTACTCCCGCAGTCCAGCTACCAGACAATAATAGTTGGTATCGAACATGGCGGTGTCAGGCTTTGAACAGCAGTTCGGAGATCTTGCCGCGCAGATACTCCTTCAACAGTGCCTCGAAATCGTCGTCCGAGAAGGAGATGTAATAGCTGCCGCCCTTGGCGCCCACCTTGAAGCCGGTGCGTACCTCCTTCGAATAACCCACTTCGATGCCCGCTTCGAGCAGCTCCTTGGCCGCAGCGGCGAACGCAGCGTCGAACTTCGCCCGCTCGGCTTCGGGCAGCAGCGCTTGCAGTTCGACCTTCGACGACGATGCGCCGTTCCAGTTGCGGGCGACGCTCAGCAGCATCGCCTTGACGAATTCGGGATCCAGATTGGCGGCTTTCACGGCGGAGAAGGTACTCTCGGCCGCAATCAGCGAGGAGATCTCCTCCTTGATCCGGGCGACGGCCTGTTTGCCCGCCAGTGCAATCTCGGTCATCGAATTCTTGGCCGTATCTTCGGCCTTGGCCTCGGCGGCCTTCACGATGGCCTCGGCTTCGGCCTTGGCATCGGCGATGATCTTGGCGGCTTCGCTCTTCGCTTCCGAGACCAGACGTTCGGCCTCGGCGCGACCCTTCTCCAGCCCCTCGTCGTAGAGCTTCTGGGTCAATTGTTGAAGTTTGTTCTCCATAGTGTTCTGATTATCGTAATTCAATAATTTCTCGTACAAACGCCTATCCGGTAAAGATACGATTAAGCCGAGCGCAATGCAAATTTCATTTGCTTTTTGCCGAGGCGGAGTATCTAAGACGTCAGCCAAAGATACGACTAAGCCGAGTGCAATGCAAATTTCATTTGCTTTTGCCGAGGCGGAGTATCTAAGACGAAGTCAAAGATAGGCATTTTTTTCGAAGTTGTCCGAAAGCGAAAGGTCGTTTTTTGCTGGTTTAGGACACTTTTGCGCCGGAATCGTACAAATTACATCCATTTTGTTTCGAAAGGAAACGCTTGTCCTTCGAAAGTAGTATGAAGGTTTTACTTTTTGAACAACATAGGCCGTTTTTTGAACAAACCGCGACCGTTTTCAACCGCAGGAAAACGGCAACGGGCCGCCGTTGCAGGAATCTATTTTCACGCAGCGTTCAACGAATCTCCTTCGAATGATTCTCCTATCGGGAACAACTACTTTCGCATTGCAACCAAGTGCACGCCAGAGGGTGCTTTGCAATACAATTCGTCTGTCATATCGGGCAAAAATAAATCGGAATCAATCAAATACTCAATAACTCCCCCAAAAAAGCATAATTATTAATATTATTTCTTAAATTTGCCATCAAGACGGCTTGCACGAATTATCCTTTTATTTATTATTTATAATATATTAATTACCAAATGATTATGAAAAAATTATCCTTTACATGTCTTGGCATTCTACTAAGCGTATGCACCTCTTGCTCCAATAGCGACGAGGAAGAGAAAGATTGGACGGGCCAACCCTCTGTAACGATTTCCGATCCTGTCGGTGAAAAAGACATTTCGATAACGATTACGCCAGAAAATGCCGTAGCTGCGGCATATACCTGCATCGCCGAGGGGGGGGGAAGCAAGCCCACGGCGGAAGAGGTGCTCGAAAAGGGAATTCAGATAGATGCGACGCAACCTTCGACCATTGTCATCGACTGGCTGGACTATGACACGGACTACGTGGTTATCGCAGCCGTGAGGAGCAAGGAAGGAACCGTTGCATCGGACACTGCCGAAATCACTACGGCGAAAGATCCTGCAATTGATTTAGGGCAGGGAGCGAATACCTATATCGTCTCCAAGGCCGGAACCTATTCTTTCACTCCCGAAAAGGTCGACGGAACTCCGATCGACGGAATTGCTTCGGCGAACTGGATCTGGGCGACGAAGGCGGATGAAAACGACAAGGAACAGAAACTACTTGACAATGTCGCATATGCCGGTGGAAAGATCCGCTTTACGACGACCGGAGAACGGGGCAATGCCGTAATCGCCGCATTCGATGCAACCGGAAAAAGCATTTGGGTATGGCTTATCTGGTGTACCGAACAGCCGGAAGAGATGGAGTATGAAAACGGCGGCGTTTTCCTCGACCGCTTTTTAGGCGCGACTGCCGCCGAGCTGACCGATGGAGAGGCGACATGGGGAAATATCCTCTACCAATGGGGGCGCAATGTGCCCATTTATGCCGGTTATGACGACGAATGGGGCGAAGAAGAAGTATTCAACGAAGCCCGCAAGTGGACGATAATGAATCCGGAACTATTTTTCTTTTGGGACGTTTCGAAATCATTGACGTCGGTTGCCGGATCATTGGCGGCACCTACTACATTCTTTGCGGATCAGAAGACCTGCAACTGGACGGTAGAGGATCAGTCGCTTTGGGGAGAAACGAAAACGAACTACGATCCTTGTCCTGCCGGCTATCGGTTGCCTTCGGAGAAGAGCTGGGGTAACTTTTTCTCCGATCTGAAGATTCTCGAAGACGAGAGCGGGGCGACTTATACCTACAAGGGCAAGACCGCATGGTACCCCGCGATGAATAACGGACGCATGTTCGATACCGGCGAAAACATCAAGGGGTTTCCCGCTTTTACGGTTTGGAATTGCAGCTACATGATAGCAGATCCCATGGGAATATTAGACATGAATCCCCCTTATTCGATGGAGGAGCTGATCGAAATGGGCTTGATCATTAGTGCTCCTCAACGGGCTTACATGCAATATAATAATATGCAGGATGTTGTGAACGCCCATTTTGCCGTGGCCAATCCCTCTTTCGCTTTCGCAGTTCGTTGCGTAAAGGAATGATTTTCGTTCAGAATATCATACCAACGATTCGCCCCTGCCGCAATGGCAGGGGCGAATTGTTTTCCGTAGCCGCTTCAACGATCGATATCGAACGCTTATTGATGCTGCGGCCGCAGCAGGTCGAGGACGACTTTCACAGGCGAGAACGTCGTGACGGGGACGTCGACGAAAACGGTGTTCCAGCGTGCCATCGCGCCGTTCCACAACCCCGGCAGCTCCTGCGCCCGCAGCTCGCGGCCGGCATAGGATTTCGACGAGATGAAACCCGTCTGCGGATCGGTATACCGCCGCAGGTCGAATTTCTCGCCCCTCACGTTGCGCACGCCGCAGACCAGATCGACCGGATTGAAGTGGGTGGCCCGCTGCATGAGCGGCCGGTCGGCGGGTGCGATCTGGCTCGACTCGGCGATTTGGAGCGATTCGGTGCCGTCGTCGTTGACCGCCCAGAAGGGGCCGCCGCCCGGCTCGCCCTCGTTGCGCACCATGCCGCACAGGCGGATGGGACGGTCGAGGACGGCGCGCAGCACGGCCGAGTTGTAGTCGTCGGGCAGCTTCACGCAGAGCCGTTCGCGGATGAAGCGGGCGATGTCGGCCAGTTCGGCGCCGCCCGTATCGAGCGCGCGGATATACTCGAAACTGCGCTCCTGCAATTCGAGCAGCAGTCCTGCCAGCACCTTCTTATAGGTTACCGTGTCGCCGCGGCGGGCGTCGGTGGTCACGTTGTCGATGTTCTTGACGAAGACGAGGTCGGCGTCGATCTCGTTGAGGTTTTCGATCAGGGCGCCGTGTCCCGCCGGACGGAAGAGCAGCGCCCCCGCGTCGGTACGGAAGAGCGTATTGTCGGGATTGACCGCCACCGTGTCGGTCGAGGGTTTCTGTTCGGAGAAGGCGATGTCGTAGTGCACGCCGAAACGCCGCTCGTACAGCGGAACTTTCTCGGCCATGAGCGCCTCGAAGTCCGCGCGGTGCTCCGGCGAAACGGTGAAATGGATGCGTACGCGCCCCCCTGCGGCGGCGTATTGCGCCCCTTCGACCAGATGTTCTTCGGCCGCTTTGCGCGCCCCTTCCGCATAGGCGTGGAAGGTCACCAGCCCCTTGGGCCGGCCTCCGTAGCCGAGTCCCTTGCCGATGATGTGTTCGACCACGGTGCGGTCGTCGGCGCCGGCAGGCAGCGTGGCGCGCAGTTCGGGCCAGAAGGCGAAGCGTTCGATGTTCTGCAGCAGGCGGTCGATCCCCTCGCTGCGCCGCCCCTCCTCGACGAAGGCGAAAAGCTCCTTGAACATGCGCGTCGCGGCGCCCGACGCCGGAACGAACTTGACGATGCCGAGCCGAGCCGCCGCTTCGTCGTAGCGGCGCATGGCGGCCGCCACTTCCTGCGGCGCGGGAACGAGAATGCCGTCGCCCGGAGCGGCGGCGCGGACGACTTTCAGGAAGGGAAAGCCGCGGCGGAAGTTTTCGAGTTGGCGCTCTACCGCTTCGGGGGTGAGGCCGTGAGCCCGGATGCAGGCCGTATCCTGTTCGGTGAACATAGGCGGTTCAGGTTTTAGTGCATGGCGATCGGTTGCGGAAGTTGCGCTCCGTTTCCGGTTTCGACCGAACGTTTTCGATAAGCCGAGCGCAGAGCCGAACGCAGTTCGGACTATGCCGAGGCGAGAAAACGAAGAATGAAATTCAATGTTTTCGTTAAGCCAAATAGGCAGAGCCGCGCTTGCGCGGGCGATGCCGAGGCGAGAAAACGGCCGTCGGAAACAAGGGTAAAGTTAATAAAAATTCCCTATCTTTGCAATATGATTCGGGATTTTTATGACATCGACCTCTCCGGCCGCAACAGTTTCCACGTGCGGCAGCGGGCCGCGCGGCTCGTCGAGTTCGAAACGACGGACGACCTGACCGCCTTTTTCAGGAAGGGGGCGCCCGCGAAATGGACGGTGCTGGCGGGGGGCAACAACATTCTCTTCACGCAGGATTTCGACGGTGTGCTGCTGACCCCGCGCGCCGCGTCGATCGACGTCGTGGCCGAGACGCCCGACGCCGTGGCCGTGCGTGCCGAAGCGGGCGTCGAGTGGGACGACCTGGTGGCGTGGGCCGTCGAACGCGACCTGTGGGGCATCGAGAACCTCTCGCTCATCCCGGGCAAGGTCGGGGCGGCGCCGGTGCAGAACATCGGGGCTTACGGCGCAGAGGCGAAAGATGCGATCGAGAGCGTCGAGATGTTTTGCACGGATACATGCAACACGTTGATCCTCTCGCGGGAACATTGTGCCTTCGGCTACCGCGAGAGCGTCTTCAAACATGCGCTGCGGGGGCGGGTCGTCATCACGGCGGTCACCTTCCGGCTGAGCCGCCGTCCGCGGCCCGATCTGGGTTACGGCGATCTGCTGCGCGAGACCGAGGCGCGCGGAGGCGCCACGCTGCGCAACATCCGCGAAGCAGTCTGTGCGATCCGGCGCTCGAAGCTGCCCGACACGGCCGTACTGGGCAATGCCGGCAGTTTCTTCAAGAATCCGGTGGTGGAGGCCGCCGTCGCCGAACGGCTTCGGACGGACTACCCCGCCCTGCCGCTCTACCCCGCCGCCGAAGGCCGCATGAAACTGGCCGCGGGATGGCTGATCGAGCAGGCAGGCATGAAGGGGCACCGCGAAGGCTGCGTGGGCGTCCACGACCGGCAGGCGCTGGTGCTCGTCAATTACGGGGGCGCCACGGGCAGCGAGGTGCTGGCGCTGGCTCATAAAGTGCAGGAGGCCGTGCGCGCGAAATTCGGCGTGGAGATCGCCGCCGAAGTAAACGTTTTATAATTATAAAATGAACGGATGACACGATCTGTCGGGTACGCCGTGCGGGTGCAGCCTGCGGAGGACGCCATCGGCGGGCCGCGTCCGCCGGCGGCTGCGGCCCGCACGGCTCGGAGAGCCGCATCTCTGAGGCGCCAAGTCCCGACGACACGGCCGCTTCGATTAATTCTTAATTCGATACACAGATGCTGACCGACCGTTTTCAATCCTACGTCGAGCGTCACGGGCTCTTTTCCCGCGACGACCGTATTCTGCTGACCGTTTCGGGCGGCGTCGATTCGATGGTGCTGCTGTCGCTCATGGCCTCGCTGGGCTATCGGTTCGGCGTGGCGCACTGCAATTTCCAGCTGCGCGGCGCCGAGAGCGACGAGGACGAGGTGATCGTAGCGCGCGAGGCGGCCCGCTACGGCGTGCCGTGCTACAACCGGCGGTTCGACACGGCGGCCGAAATGGAGCGCACGGGCGAGTCGATGGAGATGACGGCTCGCCGGCTGCGCTATGCGTGGTTCGAGGAGCTGCGGCGCGAGCACGGCTATGCGGCCATCGCCGTGGCGCACCACGCCGACGACTCGATCGAGACCTTTTTCATCAACCTGCTGCGCGGTACGGGGCTGCGCGGGCTGACGGGGATCAGCACCCGCATGGGACGGGTGGTGCGGCCGCTGATGTTCGCTTCGCGCCGCGAGATTCTGGAATACGCCGTGGCGCAGAAGATTCCCTTCCGCGAGGACTCTTCGAACCGCTCGACCAAATACCTGCGCAACAAGATCCGGCTGGGGCTGATCCCCCGCATCCGCGAGATCAACCCCAAGTTCACCGACCTGATGCGCCGCAACATCGAACGGCTGACCGACACGCAGCTCTTCATCGACGCGGCCGTCGCGCACATGCGCGAAGACGTCGTGACCCAGGCCGACGGGATCGCCACGATCCACGTCGAACGGATCGAGGCGGCCTATCCGCGCAATTTCGCCGTCTACGAACTGCTCAGTTCGCAGTACGGCTTCAAGGGCGACGTCTGCGACGCGCTCTGCCGCGCGCTGAGCGAGGCGGCGACGGGCCGGCGGTTCTACGCCAGGGAGTACGTCGCCACGGTCGACCGCGGACGGATCCTCGTCGAACGCATCGCCCCCGGCGACGCCTGCGAAGTGACCGTCGAGCAGGGCACCCAGCGCAGTTACTGCGGCAACATGGTGCTCTATTTCGAGGCGTGCGACATCGACGACATCCGCGCTTACGACGTGCCGGAGCAGGTGGCGCTGCTCGACGCCGACCTGCTGCGCTATCCGCTGCGGCTGCGCCGCTGGCGCGAGGGCGACACCTTCATTCCCTTCGGTATGGAGGGGCGCAAGAAGGTGAGCGACTACCTGATCGACCGCAAGGTCTCGCTGCCCGAAAAACAGCGCCAGTTCGTGCTCCTGTCGGGCGACGAGATCGTGTGGCTCGTCGGCCGCCGCATCGACGACCGCTACCGCCTGACCGACCGCACGGAGAATGTTTTGCGTATCACCAAAGAGATCATCTGACTATGGCTAAGAGTGCAGTCCGTTTCCGGGATTCGGTGGCGCAGTTCGAGCGCCTGTCGGCCGATATCGCCGCCCGCCGTTTCGCTCCGGTCTACCTGCTCATGGGCGACGAGTCCTATTTCATCGACGCGCTGTGCGACCGTCTGGCGTCGACGATCCTCGGCGAAGCCGAACGGTCGTTCAACCAGATCGTCCTCTACGGGCGCGACACGGAGCCGGGGCAGGTCATCAACTTCTGCCGCCAGATGCCGATGATGGGCAGCTACGAAGTAGTGATCTTGAAGGAGGCGCAGCAGATGCGGCAGATCGAGAAGCTCTCGCTCTACACGCAGAAGCCGCAGGCGTCGACGATCCTCGTCGTCTGCCACAAGGAGAAGAGCGTCGACAAGCGTTCGGCCTTCTACAAGCAGGCGGCCGCCTGCGGCGCGGTCTTCGAGTCGGTGCGGCCGCGCGACTACGAGATCGGGCCGTGGCTGTCGGGATTCATCGCCTCGAAAGGGTGCCGTATCGACGAGAAGGCGCTGTCGATGCTGACCGACCACTTGGGATGCGACGTGTCGAAGATCGCCAACGAACTCGAAAAACTGCTCGTCTCGCTGCCCGAAGGGACGCAGCGCATCACCGACCGCGACATCGAGCGGAACATCGGCATCTCGCGCGAATACAACAATTTCGAGCTGTGCAAGGCCGTACTCGGCCGCGACATGGCGCGCGCGCTGCGCATCGCCGACCACTTCGGCCGCAACCCCAAGGAGAATCCGCTGCTGGTGACCGTTCTGGCGCTGTTCGGGCAGTTCCGGCAACTGTTCGTACTCAACTACCTCTACTGGCTCGCGCGGCGGCGGGGGACGGGCGCGCCGTCGGACGCCGAGCTGATGCGGGCGTTGAAGGTGGGCAACGTCTTTGCGATCAACGAACTGCGGCAGGCCATGCCCCGCTGGCCCAACAACAAGGTCTTCGGAGTGCTGGGGCTGCTGCGCGAATACGACGGCAAGAGCAAAGGACTCGACGCAGGCGGCGCGTCGGACGGCGAGCTGCTGCGCGAACTGCTGCTCAAAATGCTGACGATCTGATATTTCTGCTCAATGACCGACTTCTGCTCCATCGACGGCCGTTTGACACCCCTGGGCGAAGGGCTGCCCGGCGGGGTCTATCTCTATCAACGGCTGCGCACGGTCGATTACCGGCCGTTGCACACGGCGGCGCATCTGTCGCGGCTGCGCGACGGTGCGGGGTCTCTGTTCGGCCGTCCCGCGGAGTTGCCGGCCGGCCGCATCGCCGACGAAATCGGCGCGCTGCTGCGTGCCAACGGCTATCCGGCGGGCGGCGCGACCGTCACGCTGCGGCTCTATGCCGACGGGACGTACGCCTTGACGGCCGACGGCGTGTCGCTCTATCGCACCTATGCCCTGCGAAGCCTGCGTCCTGCGGCGGCGGTCGTTCCCTGCGACGGCTACCGTCCCGAATGGCCCACGTCGGCACGCCGCGAAACGGCACGGTGGGCGCAGCAGGAGGCCGAGCGGTCCGGTGCGCGCTGTGCGCTTCTTTGCGACCGCGACGGCATCGTCCGCCGGGCCGGCGACGCGCCGCTGTTCGCCGTGCGCGACGACGTGATCTACGCCGCGCCCCTCGACGACGTGGAGTGGACGTTGGTGGCCGAAGCGGCGCGGCGGGCAGGCATCCGGTGGGTGGAACGACCCGTCGGCGCAGCGCAGCTTCGGCTGTTCGACGAACTCTTCTCCTTCGACTGCGAGGGGGTCAGCTCGATCGCCTCCTGCGAAGGCACGCCCTATCTGTCGCTCACGGCCGAACGCATCGCCGCGGCACTGGCGGCGCTTCCCGAACGGTAGGGAGCGCTTCCGCGCAGCGGCGGGCCGGCTCGCGGGCAGGACGGGACGACCGGCGTTTCCCGAAAAATAGAAACACGACGGCCGCACGCGGCGTTATCTTGTGCGGAAAACCGTCGTACTCATGAAAAAATTCCTTCTTCTCTATGCACTGGCCGTCACGCTGTCGCTGGCGGGCGTCCTGCGTCGTTATCGCACCGAAACACATCGTCTCGAACAGAATCAACGCGCCCTTCTGTCGCAGGTCGAACGCTATCGCACGCGGGCGGGCGAAGCGGCCGCATCGGCCGAAGTCCTGCAACTGCGCTGCCGCGAATTCGAACGCCTGCGTGCCGGCGACGCCGAGCGCATCCGGCAGTTGGGCATCCGTTTGCGGCGGGTCGAAGCCGCGGCGACGCTGGCTACGGCGACCGAAATCGACGTGCAGGTGCCGTTGCATGACACGATCGTGCGGCGCGACTTCGCTGCCGTCTGCGACAGCGGGCGGCTGGCCGCGGCCGTGCGTTTCGATACCGTCCGCTCGTTCCGCTGGCGCGATCCGTGGGTGACGGTCGAGGGCCGTATCCGGGGCGATTCGGCGGACTGCCGCGTCGAGAGCGTCGACACGCTGCGGCAGGTCGTCCATCGCGTGCCGCGCCGGTTTCTCTTCATCCGTTTCGGCACGAAGGCCGTGCGGCAGGAGATCGTCTCGTCGAATCCGCACACGCGGATCGTCTACGCCGAGTACGTGCGTTTCGCGAAGTAGGCCGGCGAAGCGGGGGCAATGTCCGAATAAATTTGACATTGCCCCCGCTTATTCGTATCTTTGACTTCGTTTCAGATATTCCCGCTAGGCATAATCGAGCTGACGCTTGCTTCTGCGCTCGACTTTTCGTATCTTTGGCTGCGCCGAAGATACTTCGCCCCGGCAAAATCGCAAATAAATTTGCTTTTGCCCCCGGCTTATTCGTATCTTTGGCTGACGCCGAAGATACTCCCGCTCGGCATAATCAAGCTGACGCTTGCTTCTGCCCTCACTTATTCGTATCTTTGTCGGCAATAAACCCACAGCGAGGGATGAAAACAGCTATTTTCCCGGGATCGTTCGATCCCTTCACGCGCGGCCACGAAGCGATCGTCGAGAAGGCGCTGCACCTCTTCGACAAAGTCATCATCGGCATCGGCAGCAACGTGGCGAAACAGGGCCTGCTGAGCGTCGAGAACCGCAAGCGGCTCATCGACGACTACTATGCCGGCGACGCGCGCGTCGAAGCGATGATCTACGGCGGCATGACGGGCGACTTCGCCCAGCAGGTCGGTGCGGCGGCCGTCATCCGGGGCGTGCGCAACACCACCGATTTCGAATACGAGCGGACGATGGCCGCCACCAACCGCCGGCTCTACCCCGCCGTGGTCACGGTCATGCTCTTCACGCCGCCCGACGTGGCCGACATCTCCTCGTCGACGGTGCGCGAAGTGCTCGCGTTCGGCCGTTCGGTGGCGGAGTTCCTGCCCCGCGGCATCGAATTGGAGAACTACCTCTGAATGCTAACCAAATCAAACGAAATAACGCTATGATGGAATTTACAGCCGAAATGATCGCCGGTTTTCTGGGCGGCGACATCGTCGGAGACAAAACGGTCAAGGTACACACCGTCTCCTCGATCGAGGAGGGCAAGGCCGGCTCGATGGCCTATCTGGTCAATCCGAAATACGAACCGTTCCTCTATACCACCGAAGCATCGATCGTACTGGTCGACCGCTCCTTCACGCCGCAGCGGGAGGTGAAGCCCACGCTCGTCAAGGTCGACGACGCCGGGGCGGCCGTGCTGCGGCTGCTGGAGATGTACAACGCCGCGCGTCCGCAGAAAAAGGGCGTCTCGGAACGGGCTTCGATCTCACCCGAAGCCTCGTTGGGCGAAGGATGCTACGTGGGTGACTTCGCCGTGATCGAGGCGGGCGCACGCATCGGCGACGGCTGCCGGATCTACCCGCAGGTCTACGTCGGCGACGGCGTGGAGATCGGCGAGGGGACGACGCTCTACCCCGGCGTGAAGATCTACGAAGGGTGCCGCATCGGCAGCCGGTGCATCCTCCACGCGGGCGCCGTGATCGGTGCCGACGGTTTCGGGTTCGCCCCCAACGCCGAGGGCGGCTTCGACAAAATCCCGCAGCTGGGTAACGTCATTATCGAGGACGACGTCGAGATCGGGGCCAATACCTGCATCGACCGCGCGAAAACCGATTCGACGATTATCCGCCGTGGCGTGAAACTTGATAACCTGATCCAGGTGGGACACAACGTGCAGATCGGCGAGCATACCGTCTCGTCGGCGCAGATGGGCATCGCGGGTTCGTCGAAGATCGGCCGCAACTGCTTCCTCGCGGGGCAGGTCGGCATCGCGGACCACGTCACCATCGGCGACCGCGTGAAGATCGGCTCGCAGAGCGGTGTCGACAAGAACGTGCCCGACGGCGAAGTCCGCATGGGCACGCCGGCGCTGCCGGGCATCAAGTTCCACCGCGCGAACGCCGTCTTCCGCAACCTCCCCGAGTTGCAGCAGCGGCTCTCCGCGCTGGAAAAGGCGGTCAACCAACTGATAGAAAAATAAGTATGAAAAGAACACTCGCATTCGCGGCTTCCCTGCTCCTGCTGGGCGCCTGCTCCTCCGACGGATATACGATCCGCGGCAAGATCGCCGGACTCGACAATCCCTACGTCTACCTGCTGCGCTACACGGGCGAGGTGGAGGTCATCGACTCGGCCAAGGTTACCAAGGGCGACTTCGTCTTCAAAGGCAAGGCCGAACAGCCCGAGGTGGTCTACCTGAGCACCGACAAGCAACAGCCCTTCGTCCATTTCTTCCTGGAAAACGGCCGCATCAGCGTCGACGGCGCACTCTCCGCACCGGCCGACATCGCCGTACTGGGCACGCCGTCGAACGACATCCAGCGGGCGTTCGACGAAAAGATCGCCGCCCTGGAAGAGGAGTTCGCCAAGACCGGCAACGACGTGCAGCGCGACAGCCTGCGCAAGGAGTACTCCAAGCTGATGTCCGACGCCGTGGAGATGAACCGCGACAATATCTACGGCGTGACCACGTTCCTGAACAACGCCTACGCCTTCCTTTCGCCCGAGGAGGTGATGGAGCAGATCGCGCTCTTCCCCGCCGAGTGGCAGCAGCGCCGCGAACTGACCGAGTTGCGCGAGGCCACCGAACGCAAGCTCCGCGTGAGCGCCGGCCATCCCTACATCGACATCGCGGCCAAGAATGCCGACGGAGGCGAGGTATCGCTCAAATCGGTCGTCGAGAACCGCAGGAACAAGTATGTTCTGCTCGACTTCTGGGCTTCGTGGTGCGGCCCCTGCATGGCCGAGATCCCCTTTCTGAAAGCCGACTACGAGAAATACGGCAAGAAGGGATTCGAAATCTACGCCGTATCGTTCGATTCGCAGCGCGACCGCTGGATCGACGCCGTCAGGCAGCAGGGGATGAAGTGGATCCAGGTGAGCGACCTCAGCGGGTTCCAGACGCCCGCGGCCGAGGCGTACGCCGTGCAGAGCATCCCCTCCAACTTCCTGATCCGCTGCTCCGACGGCCAGATCGTCGCCACGCAGCTGCGCGGCGAAGCGCTCGGCGAAAAACTCGGCGAGCTGCTCGGCGACTGACCGCAACGCAACGACGGCCGGCCGTGCGCCGGCCCTTTCACCCGAACTTATACATTTTACCATGAAACGCATTTACACATTCGCAGCGGCCCTGCTCTTCCTGGGTGCCTGCACGTCGGACGGTTACACGATTCGCGGCAACGTCGAGGGCCTGGAATCGCCCTACGTCTATCTGATTACCTTCAATGGCACGCACAACGTGGCCGACTCGGCCAAAGTCGAAGCGGGCGCCTTCACCTTCACGGGCAAGACCGAACTGCCCGAAGTGGCCTATCTGAGCCGGGACAAGGAGCAGCCCTTCGTGCGGTTTTTCCTCGAAAACGCCCGCATCTCGATCGACGGCAACCTCTACAATCCCAACGAGGTCTACCCGACCGGAACCGCGGCCAACGAGGCGATGAACGCCTTCAACGAACTGACGTTCAACACCAGCGAAGCCTACGGCGTCACCGAATTGGAGGCTGACAAGAAACAACTGGTCGACCGCTACAAGCAGCAGATGCGCGAAACGATCTACCGCAACCGCGACAACATCTGCGGCATGATCATACTGGCCGAAACGGGGTCGATGTTCTTCACACCGCAGGAGGTGCTGGCCGAGATCGACCGCTTCCCCGCCGAGTGGCAGCAGCGCACCGAACTGACCGACCTGCGCAAGGTCATGGAGCAACGGCTCCGCACGACGGTGGGACAGCCCTATGTCGACATCTCTGCCCCGAACGCCGACGACAAAGCGGTATCGCTCAAATCCGTGATCGAAAATCCCGCCAACAAATACGTCCTCGTCGACTTCTGGGCCTCGTGGTGCGGCCCCTGCCTCAGGGAGATTCCCTATTTGCAGGCCGACTATGAAAAATACCGCAAAAAGGGATTCGAAATCTACGCCGTGTCGCTCGACGACGAACGCGACGCATGGGTGAAAACCATCGCCGACAAGCAGATGAAGTGGATCCAGGTCTGCGATTTCAAGGCTTTCGATTCGCCGGCTTCGCTCGACTACGCCGTGGAGAGCATCCCGTCGAATTTCCTGATCCGCTGCTCCGACGGCCAGATCGTCGCCGCACAGCTGCGCGGCAAGGCCCTCGGCGAGAAGCTCGAAGAGCTGTTGGGGAAATAACCGGCGACGGCAGGCCGGAGGCGATGTGCCTCCGGCCTGCTGCGACCGGTTCCGCCGCTACCTGCGGCCCCGGATCGAACAATATCTGCGCACCGACGTGGGACAACCCTACCGCGACATCGCGGCGCCGACACCCGCAGGCGACACGCTGTCGCTGCGGCAGGCGGTGGAGGACCCGGCCAACAAGTGCGTGCTCGTCGATTTCTGGGCTTCGTGGTGCGGCCCCTGCATAAGCGGCATGAACCGCATCAAACAACTCTACGAAACCTACCGCGCCGCGGGGTTGGAGGTCATCGGCGTATCGCTCGACAGCCGACGCGAAGCGTGGCTCCGCGCTATCGAGAAGGAAGGCCTGCCGTGGAGCAACATCAGCAATCTCGACGGCTGGCAAACCGGCTTCGACAGCTACGGCATCCAGAGCCTCCCCTCCTTCGTGCTGATCCGCTGCTCCGACGGGCAGATCGTCGCCCGAAAGCCATGGGGCCGAGCCTCGCACATTCCCGTCGGCGAGATCGAAAAACTGCTCGGACAATAACATACCTGCCGAAATGCCTGCACCGAACAAAGAGTCCTACCGCATCATGGGAATCGACCCCGGAACCAACTACATGGGTTACGGCGTCGTGGAGGTCACGGGGCGCGAACTGCGCTCGGTGGTCATGGGAGCCATCGATCTCCACAAACTGACGGATCCCTACGCCAAACTGCGCCGCATCTTCGACCGCGTGGGGGCGCTCGTCGACGAGTACGCCCCCCGTGAGGTGGCGCTCGAATCGCCGTTCTTCGGCGAGAACGTGCAGAGCATGCTCAAACTGGGACGGGCGCAGGGCGTGGCGATGGCCGCCGCGCTCTGCCGCGACGTCCCCGTCTTCGAATACGCGCCGAGCCGCATCAAGCAGTGCATCACGGGCGGAGGGGCGGCAGCCAAAGAGCAGGTGGCGGCACTGGTCACCCGCATACTGGGGATCGACTACACCCCCAAGAAGCTCGACGAGACCGACGGCATGGCCGTGGCGCTGTGCCATTACTTCATGTCGTGCAGCCCGCTCAACGCCGCACTGGGCGACGAACGCAACAAGGGGCTGGGCGGCGGCCGCAAGGCCGCGTCGGCGCACGGCAGCAAATCGTGGGAAAAATTCCTCAAAGAGAACCCCGACCGCGAACTCAAACGTTGATCCGGTTCCTCCGCGACGCCCTTCCCGAACCGTTTCGCGTCCACGAATCCGCCTCTCCCAACCGACACGTTTTCAGGCAGTCGTCCGGCCGCTGCACCCTCTTTCGGAGCGTTTCCCCCGCCGATCCGCCATTTTAATTACATTCCGAAATTTCCAGACGAAATTCAGTTACGAATTGCAATTTTATCGAATAAATTCCAATCACTGTGTCACCAATTAAAAAAAACTCAAAAAAAATTCCTAACATTGCGGGGGGGGGTAATGAAAAAATACCTATCTTTGTCGACTACATATACTATACATATAAGCTCCTGAAAGCGGTGAAAAGACGATGCGCACTATGCAAACCGATTCACCCGAACGAAGAAACGAAAGACGAATACAATATTAATCATTTTTTGCGCATGAGAAAATTTTTACTACTGCTCGTACTCTGTCTGGGTAGCGTCGGCGCGACGTTCGCACAGATAAAGATTTCGGGAAAGGTTGTCGATGCCGAAACCGGACAGCCCCTTATCGGCGCCACCGTCATGATCGGTACGACGACGGGCGTAGCGACGCTCGCAGACGGCACTTACGTCCTTCCGGTCCCCGCCTCAGCAGGCGAGCATCCGGTGCTGACGTTCACCTACATCGGCTATGAAAGCCTCAATGTAACGGTCGGCAAAAATCACGTTGTCAACGCAAAACTGAAACCGGAAGTCGTGATCGACCAGATCGTCGTGACGGGTTTCAAAAACGCAAAGAAAGAGAGTTTCACCGGTTCGTCGGTCAAGATTTCGGCCGACGACGTCGCCATCGCGGGCGTCACGGACGTGAGCCGTATGCTCGAAGGACAGGTGGCCGGCGTATCGGTACAGAACGTTTCGAGCACCTTCGGTAGCGCCCCCAAAGTGCGTATCCGCGGCGTCACGTCGCTCAGCGGCGAGAACAAGCCGCTGTGGGTAGTCGACGGCGTCGTGCTCGAAGATGTCGTCAACATCTCCAACGACCAGTTGTCGTCGGGTGACCCGACGACACTGCTGGGTTCGTCGGTGGCGGGCATCAACGCCTCGGACATCGAGACCTTCGACATCCTGAAAGACGCCTCGGCAACGGCCCTCTACGGTGCCCGCGCCATGAACGGCGTGGTGGTCATCACCACCAAGAAAGGTAAGAAGGGGGCGCCGCGCATCAACTACACCGGCAACTTCACCATCCGCACGAAGCCCCGCTACTCGAACTACGACATCATGAACTCGGCCGACCAGATGGCCGTCACGTCGGAAATCGCCCGCAAGGGTATGCTCAACGAGAGCATTCTCAACTCGTCGAGCTACGGCCCCTACGGTCTGATGTGGAAGGCCATTTCGACCTACAACAAGGACACGGGCAAATTCGACCTGATGAACACGCGCAGCGCACGCGAGGCCTTCCTGCTCAAATACGCCAAGGCCAACACCGACTGGTTCGACGAGCTTTTCACGCACAACCTCCAGCAGGAGCACACGCTGAGCATCTCGACCGGTTCCGACAAGTCGCGCACCTACGCTTCGATCGGTTTCCTGCGCGACGACGGCTGGTCGGTAGCCGACGAAGTAAGCCGTTACACGCTGAATTTCCGCAACGACTACACCGTCAGCGAGAAGATCTCGGTCGGCGTACAGGCCGTCGCATCGTTCCGCGACCAGTCGGCTCCGGGTTCCTATTCGCGCAAGATCAACTCGGTGACGGGCGAATGGTCGCGTGAATTCGACATCAACCCCTTCAGCTACGCGCTGAATACGTCGCGCGCCGTGCGTCCCTACGACGACAACGGCAATCTGGAATACGTCCAGATGAACTACGCGCCGTTCAATATCTTCAACGAGCTGGAAAACAACAAGATCGAGCTGAACGTTGTGGACGCCAAGCTGCAGGGCGAATTCAACTGGTCGATCCTCAAAGATCTGAAATTCAACTTCACGGGAGCGCTCCGCTACGTGAAGAGCGACCAGCTCCACAAGATCACCGAGGATTCGAACGTCGCCAACGCCTATCGAGCCGCCGGCAACTCGACCATCCGTCAGAACAACCCCTATTTGTGGCACAATACGGAGGATCTCAACGCCGAGCCGATCGTCGTACTGCCGTTGGGAGGTTTCTACAACACGAACAACTACCGCATGCTCAACTACGACATACGCTACTCGCTCAACTACAACAAGGTCTGGGACGGTGCCCACATGCACGAGCTGAACGCGCTGGCCGGTATGCAGATCAAATACACCGACCGCCGCATCACCTCCGCGACGCAGCCCGGCTACCAGTACAAGATGGGCGGCGTGGTCTACAACGATCCCAACTTCTACCGCATGATGGCCGACCGCAAGACCGACCTCTACTCGGCCGAGGAGTTGTTCGACCGCTTCGTAGCGGCCTACGCCAACGCCGACTATTCGTTCGACCGCAAATACTCGATCTCGGCGACGATCCGCGTCGACGGTTCGAATGCATTGGGCAAGAGCGCCAACAAGCGCTGGCTGCCTACATGGAACTTCGGTGCCAAGTGGAACATCCAGAACGAATCGTTCATGGAGAACGCCTCCGACTGGGTCGACGTACTGAGCCTCCGTCTGAGCTACGGTCTGACGGCCTCCATGCCGCAGCTGGCCAGCGCAGGCGTGGTCTTCCGCAACCAGCAGTCCTTCAACCCCGGTCACAGCGAGAACCAGATCTACATCGAGGCATTGGAAAACTCCGACCTGACCTGGGAGAAGAGCTACCAGTTCAACGCCGGTCTGGACGTCACGCTGTTCAACAACCGGATGAACTTCTCGTTCGACTACTTCAACCGCAAGGGCTTCGACCTGATCGCTACGGTCAAGACGTCGGGCATCGGCGGCGAGTTCTGGAAATACGCCAACTACGCCGACCTCGATTCGCACGGCTACGACATCACGCTGGGCGGTACGTTCATCCGCTCGAAGGACTGGACTTGGTCGGCCAACTTCACGCTGGGTTATACGTGGAACCGGATCAAGAACGCCAAAAACCTGACGCAGACCAACGAGCTGATCCGCAACGAAGGCGGCAATAAGGAGGGTTATCCCGTCAACAGCCTCTTCTCGATCCCCTATGCAGGTCTCGAACCCGGAACGGGTATTCCATTGTACATCAACGAAAAGGGTGAAATTACCAAGGAGATCGACAAGCAGGGAACGGATACCGACTACCTGATCTACGAAGGCCAGGTAGACCCGAAGTGGACGGGCGGCTTCAACACCACGGTCCGCTACAAGAATCTCTCGCTGAACGCCTTCTTCACCTACCAGGCCGGCAACGTGATCCGCCTCGACCCGATTTTCAGCCAGTCGTACAGCGACCTGGCCGCCCTGACGAACGAGTTCAAGAACCGTTACGTCATGTCGGGCGACAGCGATGTTCCGGCCATTCTCGACTACGTGCACAATTCGATCTCGATCACCGATGCAGGCACCTACGCCTCCTATAACTACACGGGCAAGCGCGTGGCCAAGGGCGATTTCATCCGTCTGAAAAGCATCTCGCTCAACTACGACTTCTCGTCGGACTGGATCAGCAAGAGCCGCTTCTTCAAGACCGCCAGCGTCCGCTTCACGGTCAAGGATCCGTGGCTGATCTACTCGGACAAGGCGCTCAACGGCCGCGACCCCGAATTCTACAACACGGGCGGTGTGGCCATGCCTACCACCACGCAGTTCACGCTGTCGCTGAACCTCGGCTTCTAATTCAGTAAAAAAGAGAGAAAAGAGATATGAGAAAAATAATCATCGCACTGATCGCCTCGACCGGAGTCCTTTCGGGCTGTTCCGACTTTCTGGGCACCGATCCCGACAATCGTACCTACATCGATACGCCGGAAAAAGTCTCCGCGCTGCTGGTTTCGGCCTATCCGAGTTCCACGTTCTATTCGGTAGTTGACGCCCGCTGCGACGGCTTCGTCGACTACGGTACGGCCATCGCGGGCGTAAATTCGCTCTTCACCTATCAGGAGGACGCTTTCCGCTGGCGCGAATACTCGCTTGCGGGCGAAGGCGCATGGGACGGCTACGAACCCTACTGGTCGGCAGCCTACGAGGCCGTAGCGGCCGCCAACCATGCCCTGGAAGCGATCGACGAACTGGAAAAAACGCACGGCCAGACCACGCAACTCGAACATTCGCGCGGCGAAGCGCTGCTGTGCCGCGCCTATGCGCATTTCTGCCTGCTGTCGCTGTACAGCGACTTCTTCGATCTGGACAACATGGCTAGCAATCCGGGCATCCCCTACGCCACCGATCCCGAGAAGACGACCTATGCCGAATACTCGCGCGAAACCGTCGCCGTAACGCTTTCGAAAGTGCTCCAGGATCTCGAAGACGGCATGAAAATCGTCGGCAGCGCGAGCGACTACAACGAGCCGAAGTTCCACTTCACGCCCCAGTCGGCCCTGGCCTTCGCAACCCGCGTGGCGCTCTTCACGCGCGACTATCAGAACGTAGTATACTACGTCAACCAGTTCTTCCCCACGCCGAGCCTCTTCGACAAACCCGGCACTTCGAACACGATCACCAAGACGCCTGTCCGGTTCCCCTCGGAGAGCGATCCCTGCCGCATCTTCTGCCGCAGCTATCTCACCGACTGGAACAAGATAAGCACCTACAACGACAACTCCGACAAGATCGGTCAGGAGTTCGCGTCGGCCGGCAGCAACGCGAACCTGCTGCTCAGCGAACCGATGACCGCCATCGGGCGAACCATCTCGGCGAACCTTTACACCCGTTACACGCTCAACGAGGAGGTCTTCACCAAATTGACCACCGAGAACGCCACCGGCGCGGACTGGGTCTATTCGAACTGCGCCTACGGGTACAGCGGCGGTGCCAAGGGCAAGGTGCTGGCGAAGTATTACGAGGAGTTCTACTATTCGGACATCGTCGAGGGAATCGGTACGGCCTACACCAAATTGCCGCTCTTCCGCAGCGACGAGATGCTGCTGGCGCGCGCCGAGGCCAATACGATGCTCGGCAAGTTCGACGAGGCGCTCGACGATCTGAACTGCTTCATCGAGCTGCGCATCCCGGCCGACGATTTCGACATCGCCACCACGTCGCTCACGCAGGCCAAGATCCTGAGCTACTACTCGGCGCAGTTGAACGGTGCGAACACCTTCATCAACAGCGACTTCAACAAGGGCCGTTTCCTCGACGGCGAGCAGGGGCGTCTGCAAAAGGCACTGATCCTGACGATCCTCGACTTCCGCCGCATCGAGTTCCTCTACGAGGGACAGCGTTACTACGATATCCTGCGTTGGAACATCCCCGTCACGCACCGCGACAACTCCGGTCAGACGAGCACGCTGACGCCCGACGACGACCGTCGCATCCTGCAAATCCCGCAGACCGCGATTCTCGCCGGCGTCGAAGCCAACCCGATGAACAACATTCCGCAACCGTGGTAAACAATACAATCCAATCGTGAAAGATATGAAAAGATACAACAACATATTCCTTGCAGCCTTGTTCGGAGCGACGTTGCTTCTGGGCGGTTGCCGCGAAGAAGAGAAGATAGCCGACGATCTCTACATCCCCGGACTGGGCGGGGAGGAGTACGCCGAGAACGAACTGGACAAATGGCTGTACCAGAACTACACGCTGCCCTACAACATCGACGTCGTATACCGCTGGGATGCTGCGCAGGCTTACAGCAGCCTGTCGGAGGTACAGCTGGTTCCCGTCGAGTTCGACGCCGTACAGCCGATGATGGCCGCCCTGCGCGACGTATGGTTCGAACCGTATATCCAGGCTACGGGCAACAGCCAGGACTTCCTCAAAGAGGTCGCCCCGAAGAAGATCGTGCTGGTCGGCAGCCCCGAATACCAGAACGGTTCCTACAAGTTGGGACAGGCCGAGGGAGGACGCAAGATTCTGCTCCTGAACGTCAATAATTTCGACGCTTCGGATGAGAACGAGCTCAAAGAATCGCTCCACACGATCGTCCACGAGTTCACGCACATTCTCCACCAGACCAAGCTCTTCGACAAGAAGTATCAGGAGATCTCGACGGGCCGGTACAACTCCAACTGGACGTTGCTCAAAGACCCCGAGGCCCGTCGTCTGGGATTCATCACCAGCTACGCGATGCTGAACAAGGACGAGGATTTCGCCGAGATGGTTTCGGGCATTCTGGTCTTCGGCTACGACTGGTTCAAGGATACCGTGCTGGCCGAAGCGGAGAAATCGACCGAGAATCCCAACGCGAAAGCCGATCTGGAAGCGAAGCTGGCCATCGTCGAAAGCTATTTCAAGGAGACGTGGAACATCGAGTTCTTCGATAACGAGACTTCGGGCGAAAAGGGCTTGGAGACCTATTTCCGCGAAGCCATCGAAAAGGTCGTTTCCAATCCTCCCACGAAATAGCGAACGTCCGGATTTTAACAAGTAAGAAAACGACAAGATACTATGAGAAAATATATCAGCATACTCATTCTGCTGGCTTCCGCGGCCGTTCATACGGCTTGTAACGAAAGTACGGTTACGATGGACGACAGTGTCGACGTTCGCGTGGACTCCGCCATGAAGGGCTATCAGGCACAGCTCGCCGGAGCCGAATTCGGCTGGTTCGCCGACATCGAGACCAGCAAGGGATTCTACCGTTTCTGGATGGATTTCGCCGACAACAACATGGTAACGATGTTCACCGACAACCTCGACTATCCGGAACTCAACGGCATCCCGCGCACGTCGACCTACATGTTCCACGCCTACCAGCGTCCGGTGCTCACGTTCGACACCTACAACTACCTCCACATCATCAGCGACCCCAACGATGCGATCAGCGGCGGTACGGGCAACCTGGGACTGAAAACCGATTTCGAATTCGAGATCGACGAGGTGACGGACGACGTGTTCACCATGACGGGCCGCATCAACCGCATCAAGGCCACGCTGACACGTGCCACGGAGGCCGAGATGCAGGCCGTGAAGCAGGGTCAGTTGCAGGAGGCGCTGCGCAATGCGCCCTCCTACAAGCAGAACCTCTTCTGCTACATGGACGTCAACGGACTGACCGTCGACGTGAAACTCAGCACCCGCACGGTCATGTTCCTCTACAAAGTAGGGAACGTCACGCAGATCGAAGCGGTCGAGACGCATACGGACATCGTCACGAAAGACCTCGTATTCGACACTCCCGTTACGATCAACGGCGTGGAGATCAAAGGGCTGAACTACCATGCCGACACGGACAATTTCACCACCGACAGCGACACTCCGATCCTCATACAGGCCAAGAGCAAGGCCAATATCGGCATGGAAGCCTGCTTCGGCGTCGAAAAGTACTACACGATCCTGCGCGTGGAGGACGGCATGTTCCCCAGCACGAACGAATCCGAGAACTATCTGGGCTATCTCATGCACAACATCTTCCAGATGAAGTTGCTGCTCACGTCGGGCATCGCCTCCTTCTCGCACATCAACCTCTATTTCGGGCTGGATACGGAGGGCAACTCGCAGCTGACGGTCGCTCCGGTGATCGGCGGCATCGGGCAGGAGGTGCGGTATACCTACCAGATCACCTTCAACCAGGCGGAAGACAGCTTCACCATCGACGGTTCGACGCTCTCGATGGACAGCACTGCCGAAAGTTTCAACGACGGCAGTGTCTACAACCTGACCGAGTTCCTCAAAAACAAGACCTTCAAGATCGAATGGACGAACGTAGCATACGACGTCTATACGATGGGGCAGCTGCGTGCCACGAACAGCAGCCAGACGGCTGTCATCTACGGGGCGCTCACACAGGAGTAACGGGAAATTCTCTCAACGAAAACGGCAGGACGAATGTCCTGCCGTTTTCGTTCCGCCCCGTCCCGAAGGGCCGGTCCCGCCCTACTCCCGCATAGCGGACACCCCACCCTGCCGGCTTCCGGATTTTCCGCCGTGCGAACCCCGCACCCGCTCCGCCGCCCATCGTCCGCAGAAGCCCGCAACAGCAGACACTCCCGACTTCCGAAGCGCCATTTTCCGGGTCGGATAAATTTTATCCGCAAAAAATTTGCATAAACCGGAAAAATACCCTACATTTGCACTCGCAATAAGGGAATGGCTCCGTAGCTTAACTGAATAGAGCACTTGACTACGGATCAAGAGGTTACAGGTTTGAATCCTGTCGGAGTCACGAATTTTCAAGAGGTTACGATCGGATCGTGACCTCTTTTTTCATCGGGTACGGACAAATCGCTTCGCTCCGACGTCCTTTGCCCGCATCGGTACCGTTCCCGCCCCCTGCCTGCGGCACCGGCCCGCCGCGCCCCTCTTCCCGCCACGGAGCCTGCCGAATGCCGTTTCCGACCAAACCGCTGAGATCCCTGCCCCGCACCGACAAGAGTTCTTCCCCCGACAAACCGACATAAATACTACTCCGGAGAGTTGATTTTATCGGAAAAATTTGCTATTTTTGGATAATCGATACCCGAAAGCACGCCGCGCCGGAGCCCTGCGACAGACAATGCCGGATCGAACATGAAGAGGCCTCTCCCCGATATCTCCGACCAAAAGCTGGTCGTCCTTCTGAAACGGGACGATTTGAAGAGCTATGAAGTCCTCTTCCACCGTTACTACGACCTCTTCCTGACCTTCACGAAAAGAGTCGTCAGGGAACATGTCGCCGCCGAAGACATCGTGCAGGAGGTCTTCATGCAACTCTGGCTCGGCCGCGACCGGCTCGACGAGCACCGCTCGCTCTACAATCTGCTCTTCACGATGACCAAGCACCGTATCTACGACCATTTCCGCCGTCGATACAACCTCGAAGCGCTCCGCCGTCCGCTGTCGGAGTTCGATGCCGTCTCAGACGAAGCCGAAAGCCCCGAAAGCGGTCTCGAAGCCGAGCAACTCCGGCAGACGATCGCACGGACGGTCGCCGCCATGCCGCCGCAGCGACGGACGATCTTCGCCCTGAGCCGACAGGAGAACCTCTCGCGGCAGGAGATCGCCCGACGGCTGGGAGTGTCGGTACGCACGGTCGACAAGCACCTCGAACTGGCGCTGCGCGAAATCAGGCTCCGTATCAAGGATTTCCAGTGGGTGCTCCTGCTGTTCCTGTTCCGTTAAAGAGCGTCAAAGAGGATGTTTCCGCGAACCGGATGCAGAACCGGATTCGCCCGGACGATGCCGCCAATTTTTCATCCCCGCGCTCCGCAGCCTCGGACAGCCGGCAAAAACGGGGCGACCACCGGTCGCCCCGCCCCCTAAAACAGACTTTTCGTCACTTCCCGAAAACGTCGTTCAGTACCGCTGCCAACCGATAACCGGCTTTTGCGATCTGGCTCTCGGCCAGCGGCTTGTACTTTTTTATGAAATCGTGGGCTATGGACTCGCCCGGCTGCACGTCGTAGATGCACTTCGACGCCGCGGCCGATTCGCGCCCCCAGTCGTAGACCGTACCCGAGGTGATCTCGGCCTGTTCCGCCTCCGTATACCGGTCGAGCAGCCACGCCAGATCGGTGAAACTCCACGGATGGGGACGCTGGACGATCTCCGAATCCCAAATGGTGTGGTAGCGCATCTCCCTGCCGAAATAGTCGACCTTGTAGTAGCCGATCGTCGTATTGCCCGGATAGCGGATATGCGCCGGACAGTGCATGTCGCCCACGCAATGGACGATCAGCTGGATGCGGGCCAGCCGCGTCGAGTCGTCCAGCTCGCGGATGCGGTTTTTCAGCATATCGGCCGACTCCTCGATGTAGTAGAGGCAATTGGCCAGATACTTGTCGGTGCCGGGCCAGCGGTTGCCGGGCACGACCTCGCCCTCGGCGTTGACCGAGAAGGTATGGGGCAGCTGGTGCATCCGGTCGCCCTTCGCGGGATCGTAGTCCAGGTCGACGAGCATCTGCGGTTTGTAGTCGTCGAGCCACGAGGCGTAGTAGACGATCGACTCGCCGTCGAGCCACTTGTCCAGATTGGCCCTGGCCTTTTTCGTAAGGTGCTCTTCGGCGATACGGGCCACCGTCGCGTGGCCCAGACGCCCCCACGCAAAGAGATTTTGCGTCGCACACAGTGTTGCCGCCAACGCGAGCAGCAGAATCGGTCTCTTCATGTTTGCAGTTTTTTCGGTTCATCGGGGATCTGCCCCGTTCTCAATATATACGGTTCCGGCGGAAAAAAGTTTTCTCCGCAATGTTACTTTCTGAATGTCCCGATCAATTTTTTCGGATAATTCGTCGCAATGGCGCGCAGGCGGTCGATGTAGTTCGCATAGTAGGCCGCGTCGACGTCCTTGTCGATGGTAAAGACGCTCACTTCCACGCCTGCCGACGCATAGTCGTCGATTCCCCACTGCCCGCTGCCCGCCGTGCCGTCGAACCAGATGTTCGAAGCGTCGATGTTGATCCACGGATCGATGTAGGTCTGATACTCTGCCGGAGCGACGTAGCCCATCCAGCCGGCGCGCACGCCCGCGCTCTGGGCCGCCGAATAGCAGAGCGTCCAGACGGTCTTGTTGCTCGTAACGATGAATTCCACGAAATTGCGCGCCTTCATCCGCTCGATCACCTGACAAGCCAGCTGGCACGAACGCGCCGAGAAGCCCGTATAGCCCGCCGACGAACCGTCGACGAGGATGTTCTTCACGTCGAGCCACAGTTTCGACGTTCCGGCGCGCATCACCTCTTCCAGAAAATCTTCCAGCAGCGGAAGCCGTTCGCCGTTCGACAGCGTCCCCGCGGCGCACAATTCGTCGTAGGTATGCTCCCACGGCTTGAGCCCGTTCACGAGACAGCCCTGGGTGGCGTGGGCCACGATCACGCGGTTGTCGGCCGTGGCGTAGATGTCGCACTCCACGGCATAGACTTTCAGGTCGAGGGCGTATTTCAGCCCCGCCAGCGAGTTGTCGGGATGCCCCGACTCGGTCGCACCACCGCGATGCGCCACGACGATGCTCCCCAGCGGGTTGGTCGGGGCGGCATACTGCTCCTCCGGCGCAGGCGGCGCCGCGGGCGTCATGTCGAAATCGCGCGGCTCCTCCGTACAGGCGGCCGTCACCGCAGCCGCGCAAATCAATAAAAATCGGTATAGTTTCATTGTTCTGTTTCGGTTTAAAATCGTTTTCTGTCGCTGCCCCTCCTTTTCCGAGGAGGGACGGGTCGGGAAGAGGGTGCTCCGCCCTCTCCCGACCGCTCCTTCGGCGGATCACTCCGCGTCGTAGTTCTTCACGCAACGGAACGGGAAGATCGCTTGCCCGTTGTCGAGATTCGTCATCTCGGCGGAAGTAACCTTGTTGTTGATGATTACATTGATACGGAATATGGCCGTTCCGGGATATTTCGTATTGTTGTAACACAACGGCACAAAGGTCTGGCAACGTGTACCCGCGCACTGGAATCCCTGCGTCATGTAACGGAATCCGATCGGATAATAGTTGAAGCCGAATTCATCAGCACCGTCCGATACATAGGCATTCGATCCCCAACCGGAATTTCTCAACCATGGAGCAAAATTGCCGATGCCGCGCGGAGAATTGGGCTCATCTACCTGAGGAGTCGAACCTGATACGGTCGTGAACTGCTTGTAGGTAACACGGCTTTCGTTAACGGGAAAGGTATGTCCCGCCGAAGCCTGACTTGCCGCATAAGCCAAATCGAGCCAATCGGATGCATTGGCCACGTGCCAGCCGTAGGGGCAGATACCCTGCACCTGCATGGTCAGCATGGGGTGCGCCTTTTCATCGGCTGCGTTGTCACCCGTAAAGGTTCCGGCCGCCGTGTGGACGATATGCTCAACCGTAAAACTCCGGCCAATGGCATCGACGATCGTCTTGCCCTCCATCCAACCGTCGGGCAGCGCCTCGTAACGCTCATAACCGATACCGAAGCGCGGGTTACCCGTAACGACTTCGTTGAAGTGATAGATTCGACCATGTTCACTCGTACCAGCCAAATTACCGCCGACCTCGGTCGTTTCGTAGTTCGGATTCATGTTCGGATCGTTCCACGATGTCGGGAAGCTGCCGGCTGCATATCCGCCCGATCCTGCCGTACCGGAACCCGTAGCAGAGGGCACCATCAACGAACCCAGTTTCGGATAGATATCGCCACCGTCCCAACGTACGAACTCAACCATCCATGTCTTCATGCTACCATCGCGGGCCACGAACTCCTTGGTCTTATAATTGAGCAGTTCATCGTCGGGCATACAGTTGGGCGTCGTAATGCGCTCCCACTGCCACGTCATGCGGTTGAAGTCGACCGTGAGCGTGCGCAGGCCGTCGACGTCGATTTCGGGCCCTGCGGGCAGCGGTGCCTCGGCCGATGCGATCTCGGCGACCGTCCCTCCCGCCGCCAGCACGTAGCAGGGATAGGAGGCCGTACGGCTGTCCTTGTTGATGCGCACGGGATTCGTCCCGTCGGCCGCGAAATAGGTCTCGGCCGTATAGACACCCTCCTCCTGCTTGGTCATCTGCAACGCCGCATCGATCGCCTCGTAACGGGGCACCGACGCGCCGTAGAGATAGTAGTAATCGTCCACACGCAACTGCACGACGGCGATCTCGGCCGACGCCTCGCTCGTGTCGGCCGTGCCGACATGGATGGTGAAGACCGCCGTGCGGTTGTCGCTCTTCGAGGTCCACTCCGCAGCCCGCAGCACCACGCGGCCTGCCCCTTCGTCGCTCCACGTGAGCCACTCGCCGGCATCCGGCTCGCCGTAGGTCACCGAGTAGTCGTAGACGTCGCCCATGTTGGTCGTGTAGTCGATCGTCGTCTCGCCGCCGGCAGAGGCATACTCGATGCCCGTCTCGGCCAGTTCGCAGACGATCTCGGCGTCGGCCTTCAACCCCGCCTGCGTAATGGGAAAGGTCTCGACGGTGCCGTCCTCGGCCGTCACGGTCAGCACGCCCGAACGGCGGTACTCCGTGTTGGGCGTCGCCATGATCTCCACGGCCCGCATCCGCGTCGTCGTCACGGCGCCCGTCCACGTATCGGCGAACGATTCGTCGACGACGGTCTCGCCGACCGTGGCCCACGCCACGTCGCCCTCGGCGCGCCACGTGTAGCGGCCCTTCTCGAAGGGCATCACCTGCACGACACCCACATAGGCCACCTTGCCGTCGACGGTCGTGCCGTCGGCCGTGAACCCGATTTCGGCGGGCGACAGGGCGATGCGGGTAGCCGTATCGACGCCCAATTCCCCGGCATCCTCGTAACATCCCGCAAGGAGCGCCGCCGCCGACAAGAAAGATATGATTCGTGTTTTCATCTGCTCTGAGTTTTAGGTTATCGGATCAGTTCCAGCCCTCGGTCTGCGTGAGCTTGGTGTTCTTGTTGCGCGCCGACGCCGAAATGGGCCACAACAGGATGTTGGGGTTCAGCGCGCGGCGCTCGGCCAGCGAGGGATTGTAGTCCCAGATCTTGTCCAGTCGGATGAGCGTCCACCACACCACCCCTTCACACGGGAATTCGAGCAGCGTCTCGGTACACAGCGCATCGAGCACCGCCTCCTTCGTGGCCTCGGTGTAGAAGTTATCCACGCCGTAGGCGCGCTTGGCGATGAGATTCAGCGACTTGACAGCCCCCTCATAGTCTTTGCGCCAGTATTTCAGTTCGGCGTCCAGCATCACCGCCTGCGCATAGCGATAGTAGAGCAGGTCGCAGTCGAGGATCATCATGTTGGTCGAACAGTCGCCTTTGAGTTTGTTGGGGCACGAAATCGTATTCATCACCCCCTCCGACGACGAGCCGTAAGGCCCTTCGAGGTAGTTGCAGTCCACGCGGCGGTCGTTGTGCTCGGCCTTGCTGCGTTTGAGCACTGAGATGAAGTTGTCCGAATAGTTCCACCACTGCGTCGTGTAGATCGGCACGGGATTCATCTGATAGGCCGGCGCCACGTTGGTCGCGGGCCAGTAGAAGGTCCAGTAGTAGCCGCCCGTGAGCTTCTCGGTCTGGTTGTTGTTCAGCGCGAAGATCACCTCGGCGTTGCACTTGTTGTCCACCGCGAAGATCGAGGCGTAGTCGTCGAGAAGGCGCGCCGACGAGATGCCGATCGCCTTCAACGCCTCGTCGGCCAGCGCGAGGTAATCGTCGCCGCCCGCCTGCGTGGCGTACATCCACAGCGCGTATTCGGCTTTGAGCATATTCACCGCATCGGGCGTGGCGACGTACTTGTCGGTGCCCGAGGTGACGTAGGCCACGGCCGTCTCGATGTCGCGGCCGATCTGTTCGTAGACGTAGGCTTTGGGCGAACGCGCGGGATAGCACTCCTCCGCATCGACCGACTCGACGGGGTTGAGCAGCAGCGGCACGTCGCCCCACAGGCGCACGGCCCAGAAATAGAGGTAGGCACGGGCGAATGCCGCCTGTCCGATCGCCCACTGGCGGTCGGCGTCGGTCATCGGCACCGTCGGGGCGTATTTCAGCACGGCATTGGCGGCGTTGACGGCCGTGTAGAGCTTCGTCCAGACCGTCGAGGCGTTCGAGTCGTTCATCGTGCTGTTCTGCACGCCGTACATGTCGTTGTCGTGTCCCGTGCGCCACGATCCGGCGCCCCACATGTATTCGCCCACACGCGCTTCGCCCCAGTAGAAGACGTTGACCTTGTCCTGCACGAAATTGGCGCGCATGAGGTAGTAGATGCCGTAGGCCGACGTGGTGACGTCGCTCGACTCGGTCCACATGTTGCTCGCCGTGAGCTGGTTGTCCTGTATGATGTCCAGATCGCCGTGGCAGGCCGTCGCCACGAAGGCGGCGCATCCCGCCAGCGCGATCAGCAGTTTCTTGGATTTCATGGTTTTATCTTGGTTGTAGTGAAGCATTAGAAGACGCATTTGAGCGAGAAGAGCACCTTGCGGGCATTGGGCGCGATGTTGCCCGTGGCATCGCCCGTCGACGTACTCTTGTAGAGATTGCCGTCGGCGCCGGCGCCGCTTTCGGGGCTGATCGAACCCGATACCTTGGTGAAGTAGTAGAGCGTATTGCCCGTGACGCTCACCGTGAGTTTCTTCATGCCCAGCTTCTTAATCCAGCGCACGGGCAGGTCGTATGCGAGCGTCACGTCGCGGATGCAGAGGTAGTCGGCCTTCTCGACGTTGAAGTCCGAGATGCGCGAGAAGTTGCGGTTGCCGTAGTCGGGATCGTTGGCGTAGAAGCGCGCGTACTTGGCCTCCGTATCGCCCGGATAGCGCCAGCAGTCGTAGACCATCTTGTCGAGGTTGGCGTTGTTGCTGCCCATGCCGTTCTGGAAGACGCGCGACTTGAAGTAGTTGTAGATCGAGTGTCCCAGCGCGTAGTCGAGATAGACCGACAGCGAGAGGTTCTTGTATTTGAAGGTATTGTTGATACCGCCCACCGAATGCGGGATCACCGAGCCGAGATAGAACATATCCTCCGACGAGATCTGCTCGCGCCCGTCGGCCAGGCGCGCCGAACCCTCGCGGTTGCACCACTCGTAGTCGCCGATGTCCTTGCGCCCCTTGTATTTCGAATCGGTATTCTCCGAGAAGCCGTCCGAACGGCGGTAGCCGTGCGACTGGCTGTCGTAGAGCGCCGCGTCGGCCTCGGCCTGCGACTGGATGATGCCCGCGATCTTGTAGCCGTAGATGCGTCCCAGCGGTTCGCCCACGGCCGTGCCGCCGAAGCGGTAGCCGCTCTCGGTCATCGTATAGCCGCCGATGCGCCATGCGTCGCGGCCGTCGACGTCGGTATACTTGTACTCGTCGGGCAGCGACAGCACCCGGTTGCGGTTGTAGGTGTAGGTCAGGTCGGTCGTCCACGTGAAGTTTTTCTTCTGCACGTTGATCGAGTGCACTTCCAGTTCGAAACCGGAGAAGCGCGCCGAACCGACGTTGGCCTTCACCGACGAGTAGGCCGACGTGTCGGGCAGCGTGATCGAGAAGATCATGTTGTCGGTCACCTTGTTGTAGTAGTCGGCCACGATGCGCAGGCGGTTCTGGAACATCCCCAGATCGAACCCGATGTCGAACTGCGTGGTAGTCTCCCAGCGCAGCGCACTGTTGGCCATCGCCGAGGCGATCGTCGTCGAGTGGCCGGCGTAGTTCTGCGCCGTGCTGTACGAACCGTAGGCGTCGTACAACCCGATGCCGTTGTTGCCCGTCATGCCGTAGCTCACGCGCAGTTTCAGGTCGTTGATCGGCCGCACGTTCCAGAACTTCTCGTCCGAGACGTTCCATGCGGCGGCGCCGGCGGGGAAGAAGCCCCACTTGTTGCCCGGCGCGAATTTCGACGAACCGTCGGCGCGGGCCGTGAACGAGAGGATGTAACGCTTGTCGAAGTTGTAGTTCACGCGGCCGAAATAGGAGATCAGCACCTCCTTCGTATCCTTGTTGCTGGCCGTGAAGTTGCCGCCCGATTGGAGCACGGGCACCTTGTCCGACGGCGCATAGGTCGAATTGGCCGTCAGGTAGCGGTAGCGCTCGGCCATGTAGTCGTAACCGGCCGTCACGCCGATCTGGTGGCGCTTGAACGTGCGGTCGAAATTGAGGTAAGCCGTGAACTGGTCGCGCAGCGTCTCCGTGCGCGTCTCGGTGCAGCTGCGGGTCTGTTCGAGCGAATTGCCCTTGTAGTAGTAGCTGCCGCGGTAGTTGTAGTCGTGCATGGCGTACTGCGCCGTGGCGGTCAGCCCGTCGACGATCTCCCAGTTGAGGTTGAAGTTGCCCGTGGCGCGCTTGTCGGCGCATTCGCGGTCGTAGTAGGTCTCGTACCACATCGCCGTGTGGCAGTTTTTGTTGTCGCCGCCGCGCAGCAGGTTGCCGTCGGCGTCGTAGTCGCGGTGCGTGGGCGCGATCAGCAGACCGCGTCCGAGGCTGTTGAAGTAGTTGTCGACGAGCGGGTGGCGGATCGAACGCGACAGGTCGAAGGTCGTCGAGGCCGACAGCCGCTTCGAAATCTTGAAATCGGCGCTGCCGTGCATCGTGAAGACCGAGTAGTCGGTCATCGCCACCACGCCGCCGTCGTCGGCATAACTCACCGACGCGGCGTATTTCACGTTCTCGTTGCCGCCCGTCACGCCCACGTAGGCCTTCGCCCACAGCGCGTCGCGGAACCAATGTCCCTGCTCGTCGGTATCGGTGAAGACGATCGTGCGCCCCGTCACCGGATCGGTCATGCTCCGCCAGCCTGCGGGAACCGCCTCGCCGTCGCCCAGGAAGCGCGTGGTATGGATCGAGCCGTCGCCGTTGCCCGTGCCGGCGGCCGTGGCCGACGTGAGCACCGACGCGCCGTTGTACGACTCGGCGATCGCCGGACGCACGAACGACAGGAACTCCTCGGCATTCATGAAATCCCATTTGCGCGAAGGCGACTCCCAGCCGATCTGCCCCTCGAAGACGATCTCCGGCCCCTTGCCCACCGTACCTTTCTTGGTGGTGATCAGAATCACGCCGTTCGACGCCCGCGAGCCGTAGATGCCGGCCGCCGCAGCGTCTTTCAGCACCTCGATCGACTCGATGTCGTTGGGGTTGATGTCGTTCATGGCGCGCGTGATCCCGTCGACGATGACGATCGGCGCATTGCTCTGGTTGATCGACGAACCGCCGCGGATGAGGAACGTCGGCGCCTCGCCCGGCAGCGAGTTGGTCGTCGAGACCTGCATACCCGCGACCTTGCCTTTCAGGGCGTCGCCCACCGAGGTCACGGGAGCCGCCGCCACCGCACTGCCGGCGATCTTCGACACGGCCGTCGTGAGCGTATGGCGCGACTGCGTGCCGTACCCCACGACCACCACCTCGTCCACGTCGATCGACGAGGCGGCGAGCGTCACGTCCACGACCGTCTGCGCCGGTGCGACCGCCACTTCGGCCGTCCGGTAGCCCACGAACGAAATCTGCAACACGGGATTGTCCGCCGACACGCGCAGCGAATAGCGGCCGTCGATGTCGGTCGTCACGCCGGTGGTCGTCCCCTTGACGACGACCGTCGCCCCCACGATCGTGGCGCCCTTGTCGTCGCGCACCACGCCGCTCAGCGTCCGCGACACGGCCTTTTCGGCCACGCGCGGCACGGCACGGCGCGTGACGACGATGCTCCGTCCGTTTATTTCATAGCTCACGTCCTGTCCCGCGAAGATCTGCGCGAGGACGTTCTCGATCGGTTCGTCCTCCGCCGCGACCGTGATCCGACGCTCCATGTCGATCTGGCTGGCATCGACCGTAAGCGAATAGTGCGACTGTTGCAGGGCGGCGATCGCCCGCTTCACGGTTACGTTTTTCAGGTTCAGGGAGATGTCGTCAGCCGACGCCTGCGAAGGCAGAAACAGCGCCGCCGACACAACGATTCCGAGACAAAACGATTTTATACCCGGAATCGTTAGCAAGTTTTCAGGTTTTTTCATACATTTGTTAGGTTTTGGTTCTGTGCTTGGAGTGTACAGCTCACGACCGGAACTGCGGGCGGGGATAGTGCGAATATCTCCGCCTTTTTTTACGAGGATCGATCTTATTCCATGGGCGGTTTCTTTTGAGGGTTAGCGTTTGGTGATGTTGACGATGCGGCCTTCGCGGCGAATGCGCATCGCCTCGTCGGCATTGAACGAAGCGAGCATCTCGTCGAGCGACTCGCCGTTGACGAACGAGGCGATGAAGCGCCGCTCGGCCAGCGCGCGGTCGGCGACGTTGATCTTCACGTCGAAGCGTTTTTCGAGGTAGGCGACGATCTCGTCGAAGCGTTTGTCCATGAAGAAGAGCCCGCCCCCGCAGACGACGGGGCGGTAGGTATCCGTCGGCACATCGAAGGTTTCGGTCGATCCCGTACGCTTGTCGAGCTTCACCAGCTCGCCCGGGCGGAGCCGCACGATGCGGTCGTCGCCGCCGAGTTTGGTCTCCATTTCGACGCTGCCCTCGACGAGCGTCACCTCGACCTCCGAATCCTCGGCATAGGATTTCAGATTGAATTTCGTGCCCAGCACCCGCACGTCGACCTCGCCGGCCGACATCACGAAGGGGCGCCCGGGATCCTTCGCAATCGTGGCGTAGCCCTCGCCCGCCAGAAAGACCTGCCGGCGATCGGGCCCGAAGCGGTCGGGATAGATCAGCTTCGATCCCGAATTGATGACCACCTCCGAGCCGTCGGGCAGCACCACGCGCAGCGTCTTGCCGTAGGGTGCATAGGCTTCGAACCACTCGCCCGGCCGCTGCGCCTCGCCGTAGAGATAGAACGCCAGCGCCGCGACGGGCAGCAGCAGACAGGCGGCGGCACGCATCGTCCAGCGGCCGACGAGCCGCCATGCCGAGCTCTTCGGCGCGATTCCCAGCCGGCGGCAGACACGCCGGAAAGCCCCCTCGGCATTGGCCGTCGCAGGCTTCGTCTCGCGCAGCAGGGCATACAGCAATTCGTCGGCCTCTTTCGTTTCGGCGTGTTCGGCCAGCCAGCGGCCGGCGGCCTGCTCCTCCGCGGGCGAGCAATCGCCGTCGAAGAGGTTTCGCATCTCTTTTTTATCCATAATCGACTCTTTCTACCCTATATACGCACGACGGGGCCGCATTGCGTAACCGGAAATGAAAATCAGGCAAAAAAATCGTCACGTCCGCCGACATCGCCTGCGCGAAGCCGCCGGTTCGCCCCGCGGACCGCAACGCGCCGACGGCTCTGCGAGCCGCATCCCCTGCCGCCGAAAGTCCGCAACCGCTCCGCTGCCGCAGGCCGCGTCGCGCCTCCGCACCCGTTCTCCCCGGCCCCGAACAAAAAACCGGCTCCGGAGAATCTCCGGAGCCGGTTCGAACGCTCGCCTCTGGCGTCACTCCACGTCGAGCGCCGCCGCAAGAATCGAAAGCGGATGTTCGACCCGCTTCGACGTCGACATCTCGATCTGCCACTTGCAGGTCTCGCAATCGGTGGCCACCACGTCGCAGCCCGTCGCCTCGATCTGCCGGAACAGCCCCTCGCCGATGGCCTGCGAAGTCTCGTAGTTCTCCTTCTTGAAGCCGTAGGTTCCCGCGATGCCGCAGCACTGCGAGTCGAGCACCGTCAGCTCCACCGAAGGGATCATCTTCAACAGTTCGATCGAGTAGTACGACCACCCGAGCTTCTCCATGTGGCAGGGGGTATGGTAGGCCACCTTCACCTTGGGCGCATCCTTGCGGAAGCGCAGCTTCGCCTTGCCCGATTCCAACAGCCGGTAGATATAGCGGGTCGCCAGCTCCACGCTATCGCGCACGTCCGACGTATCGATGCCCAGCAGGTGGGGATACTCGTCGCGCAACGTGAAGGTGCAGGTCGACGAGGTGCCCAGCACGGGAAGACCTCGCTCCACGACCGACTCGCGGATCGAAGCGATATTGACCTCCGCCTGCCGTTTGGCCTGATTTATCAGTCCGTTGGAGATCAGCGCCACGCCGCAGCACTTCTCCTTTTTCAACAGCTGCACGCCGATGCCCAGCGCGTTCATCACCCGCACGAAATCCTTGCCCAGCGGCGGGTTGTTGTAGTTGACGTAGCAGCCGTGGAAATAGCTCACCTGTTCGGGGAAAGCCGCCTGCGCCTCGCGCTGCTTGCGCATCCACCCCTCGAACGTGCCGAAGGCGTATTTGGGGAAGGTGCGGCGATGATCGATGCGCATGACCTTATCCATGACCATCTTCACGGGTTTGAGCCCCACCGTGGCGTTGACGATCGGCGCCAGCGGCGTCGAGAGCGTTCCCACCAAATCGGTATTGGCGAGCACGAACTCGCGCAGTCCCGGCCGCTTCTTGCTGTACTTGATGCGCGCGAGCTGGATGATGTCGCCGATACGCACGTTCGACGGGCAGGCCACTTCGCAGCGTTTGCAGTTGAGGCAGTATTTGAGCGCCTCGTCGTAGAAGCCGGGCTGTTTCAGGCGCAGGCGTTCGCCGTCGGGCCCCGCCTGCTTCGGCCCCGGGAAGAGCGGATTGGCAGCCGCCGCGGGGCAGTAGACCGTGCAGACAGTACATTTGATGCACTGCTCGAAATTGTTTTCACTGTATTCCGTCATCATAACCTTACTCGTTTAAAATCCGTTCGGCGGCGGCCAGCGCCGTGAGCATCGAAACACCTGCGCCGCACCCCTCCTTCACGGGGTTGAATCCCGCCAGTCCGGCGCCGATCGCGTAGAGGTTCTCCACCGCACGCCCGTCGCGCAGGCCGCGCAGACGCTCGTCGCACTTCACGCCGAAGAGTTCGAACGGCTGCGCCGCGAACAGGTCGCGGTCGTACCATGCGCCGCGGTCGGCGGCACAGGCCACGTCCAGCCCGAACAGCGGTTCGCGCACGCCGTCCATCCCGGCCACCAATCCCTGACTGAAATAGCTGCCCGTGGCGAGCACGTAGCTGTCGGCCTCGAAGGCGATGTCGCCGTGGTCGGCCGTGTAGAGCGCCGTGATGCGGCCGCCTTCGGCCTCGTAACGCACGGCGGTGTCGCCCAGCATGTAGACGCCGCCCGACTGCTGGAAGTAGCGCCGCAGCTGCAACTGCGCCTGCAATCCCGGGACGGACGGGGGCAGCGTGGCCACCATCGCCACGGGACGGCCCGCCTGCCGTTCGAGTTGCGCCGCCGCATCGCGGCGGTCGATCCCCAGCACGGCGGGCAGCAACACCGCTTCGGCATCGCCCGCCTCGCGCCGCAGGATCCGGGCCAGCTCGTCGAGATTCTCCTGCCGGTCGAAGATGCGGGCGATATTGGCCGAACGCATCTCGCTGGGATTGTTGCGGATCGTTTCGAGCGCCGGCATGTTGAACGTGCGCACCGCGCACTCCGTCCCCATGCGGCGGAATCCCTCGGCGAGGAACTGCGTATAGAAATCGAGGAAGCCCTCGGCATTGAACAGCACCGCCTTGCGCCACGGCAGCGCATCGGACGCTTCGCTGCGCACATACCCCGCCAGCGTCAGCCACGCGGGTTTCAGCCCGCCCATCGGCGTGAGCCGGTAGTGGTTACGGGCTGCATCGCCCTCGACGGCGACGCCCGCCTCCGCGAGCAGTGCGGCGGCCTCGGCCGCCAGCGCCCCGAAACGTTCGGCGCCGATGCGGGCGTAAGGGTGTTCGGGAGCCTGCCGGATCGTCTCGGCCACCGACTCCGCGGGAGCGGTCACGGGCGTACCGTCGGGCAGCGCGCCCAGCAGATCGAACGACCCCGACGAGAAGTGCAGCGCGCTCTGCCCCGAAGAGATGATGGCGCAGCGCCGCCCCGCTTTCGAAAGGCGGATGCCGCAGACGAGTCCCGCCAGGCCGCCGCCGATGATTACACTATCGAATTTCATATCGTCATTTCGTATTGTTAGCACTCGTTAAACCGCACACGCCGTCGTAGAGCCACATCGTGAACTCGCTCTCGCGCAGCGTATCGCCCCACGCCACGGGGGCCATGCCCTTCCAGCGTTCGTTGAGGAACGCCGTCAGATCCTCCTTGGCGCGCCGCACGCAGTACTTGCCCGCTTCGGCCATCAGCCCCGCGGCGCGGCAGGCGCACAACTCGCCCTGACAGGTACCCATGCCCACACGGGTGCGCCGGCGCAGGTCGACCAGATTGTTCACGTCCAGCTCATTGAGCGCATACTCCACCTCGCCGACCGACACCTCCTCGCATTCGCACACCAGCGAACGCCGGGCGGCATCGCCCGCAGCCACCTTGCCGGCCATGTCGCCGTGACGGTGGATCGACGAGGCGCGCTGCGCCACCGGCACCGAGATCAGACGACGATTGACCTCCTCCTCCGGCTCGCGCGAGCCGGGCAACTTCTCCTCGGCGGTGGTACATTTGGCCGTAAGATTCAACTTTTTGCAAATCAAGTCGGTCGTCCACTCCGCCATCAGACGGTAGGTCATCAGCTTGCCGCCCGTGATGGTCACGAAGCCCTCCAACCCGTCGCGCGTGGCGTGGTCGAGCACCACGATGCCGCGGCTCACGCTGCGGCCGCTCGGATCGTCGTCCGACGCCACCAGCGGACGCACGCCGGCGTAGGCGCGCAGGATGCGCGTATGTTCCAGCGACGGGGCCAGTTTCATTCCCTCGCGCAGCAGCAGGTCGACCTCGTCGGCCGTCACGTACATGTCGTCCACCTCGTCGAAGGGCACCTTGCTCGACGTGGTGCCGATCAGCGAGATCGTATCGCCCGGCACCAGGATGTCGGCGTCGGCCGGCTTGCGGCAGCGGTTCAGCACGATGTTGTTCACCCTGTGGCCGAAGATCAGCAGCGAGCCCTTGGCCGGCAGCATGTTGACCGTCACCCCCGCCTTGCGGGCGATGTCGTGCCCCCAGATGCCGCCCGCGTTGACCACCACCTGCGCGCGGTATTCGGCCGTCTGGCCCGTCTTGCGGTCGAGCACCTTGACGCCCGTGATGCGGTTCTGTTCGCGCAGGAAGTCGAGCACCTCGTGGTAGGTCAGCACCTCGGCGCCGTGCGCCTTGGCATCGATGACGTTGGCGGCCGTCAGCCGGAACGGATCGACCGCGCCGTCGGGAACGCGCACCGCGCCGATCATCGCCGGATTGGCCGACGGTTCGAGCCGCAACGCCTCCTTCGGATCGATCACGTCGGCGCGGATCCCCGCCGCGCGGCACGCCTCGACGAACTTGGCCTGGAATTCCAGCCCGTCTTCGGGCAGGCTCAGGAACAGACCGTCGGTCTGCTCGACGCAATGGCTGGCGATCCGGCGCAGGATCATGTTCTCCTTGATGCACTCCTCGGCCGACTCGCGGTCCGTCACGGCATAGCGTGCGCCGCTGTGCAACAGACCGTGATTACGGCCCGTCGCACCCGTGGCGATGTCGCCTCGTTCGAGCAACAGCGCACGGATACCGCGCAGGGAGCAGTCGCGGGCCACACCCGCACCCGTAGCGCCGCCGCCGATAATAATCACATCGAATTGCTTTGTCATAGGATATTTTCGTTTTCGATTATTTTCCGCATACAAAGGAACGCATAAAACGAAAAATTTCAAAATAAAACCGTAAAAATTTCATAACGAAACCGACATTTCTTCGAGCCGTCCCCCTTTCCGAATGTCAAAATCCCCCTCCTCACGGACATAGCGCCCGACAATCGCAAACGAAACCGGACGAAAAGCGGGACGGCATTCCGCCGTCCCGCATCGCAAATTCGTCCGAAAGAGGGGTCAACGACCCGCCGCGAGGGTGAAATCGCCCATCAGACCGTAGTCCTGCTGCACGTAGTCCTTACCGGAGGGATACTCCTTGACCCCGCGCCAGAAGGCCGGCGTGATCCGTTTGAAGTGCGCGGCGTGCAGCGGTCCCATGAGGTTGTAGTTGCTGCCCACGACCTTCACCTCCACACGGTTGCGGCCCGCCACGATCCACTCCGTCACGTCGACCGTATACGGCTCCGCATAGACGATACCGGCCGAACGGCCGTTGACGAGCACCTCGCAGACCGTACCCTTCCACTCGCCCAGCGCCACTTCGTAGTAGGGCGCCTTTTCGGCGACATCGAACTCCCGCGCATAGGTCACCTTGCCGGGATAGCAGGGCCAGCCCTGCGCCTTCCAGCTGCCGGCGGCGAAATCGCCCGGAGCGACGATGTTCCACCCTTTGGCGGCCGGTTCGAGCCGGAAATCGCCCAGGATGTAGATCGGTTCGATCTCGGCCAGCACGCGCATCGGCGAGCACTCCATCGTCAGCACGTTCTCGCCCGTGCGCACGGCATCGCCGAGGGGCATGAAGCGCATTTCGGGATCGATCCAGTGCTTGTCGGACAGGGCTTTCAGCTCCACGCCGTTGAGCGTCACGCGGTAGAGTTCGGGCTGCTCGACGACGGCCTGCAAGCGGCTGCGGTCGACACCGGACGTCACCGTGAACCGGTACGACGCCTTGAATCCGCCCATCGTGAAGGTGTCGCGGCGCACGGTATGGTCGCGGAACTGCACCGAGGTGCTCCACGGATTGCCGGCCTTGAAGCCGTGATGCTGGTAGGCGAGTTTGGCCGCGTCGTAACTGTTCAGATCCGGATAGACCTTGCCGTCGAGTTCCAGATCGCAGAAATCGATCGTCATCACGTTGGGCGCGTCGGGCTTCGCCGTCAGACCTCCCGCGGCAGGAACCGCCGTCAGCACGCGCCGCGCAGGCGCGGGTGCCAACCCTTCGCGCTCCTCGTCGAAGACGTAGAGCAGCAGGCTGCCGGCCGGATGGAGATCGTAGGCGATCGTCAGCCGGTCGCCCTCGCGCTGCGCCTCGTAGCCGCGGATCTCGCCCGTGCGGGTATCGAGCAGCGCGGCCTGACGTCCTTGCAGCGTCACCGTACCCCGGACGGGGCGCGTAAGGCTCGAATTGGCGAGGAACAACAGCTGTCCGTCGTCCATGCGGCGGCGATGGTGGAAGAGATAGTTGCCCTCCGGCGCATCGAATGCGATTTCGGGCGTGGCGAAGAGCGAGTAGTCGATCGGTTCGCCCGCATCGGCGCGCGTCACCTTCGCCGGATCGGCGAAGAAGGCCTCCGCCTCGGCGCTCCTCGCACCGTCCACATACTGCGGCGTACCGTAGGCGATGATCCGGCCGCCCTTCGCGGCGAACCGTTCGAGCAGGTCGAACGTCGCGGCGTCGACGTTCTCCATCTGCGCCGGCAGCACCACCGTCCCGTAGGCGCGTTTACCCACGACGAAGCGGTCGCCCTTGACCGAACCGTGGTTGAGCAGGATGTTCTCCGACCCCAGATCGAACTCCACCTGATGCCGTTCCAATGCGGTGATGAAGGCCTGGAACTCCTCGCCCATCGTCCGCCAGCGGTTCGGGCGCGGCGCGTTGTAAGTGTAGTACATCCAGATCGAGGTGGTGGGTTCGAGCACCAGCACGTCGTTGTACTGGCCGCCCGACGAGAGCGCCAGCGACAGACGGGCGAAGTGGAGGTTCAGCTCGCGGTAATACTCCCACCACGGCGAATGGGGCGTGAAGGCGGGCGGATAGTCGTACTTGCGCGCACCGGCGATGCTCAGCGGTGCGATATGCTGGTTCATGAAGTTCACGCCCAGCGCATATTCCCAGTCGCCCTGACGCTTGAAGTCGCGCAGCGTCATATCCCAACCGCCGCCGCCGTAGGATTCGCTCAGCTTGCGCACGCGCCCCATCTGGTTGGCCGCACTGTTGACCTCCTTCACAGAACGCACGTTGCCGAAGTGGGCGTTGGGCGATTTGACGTCGAATTTGTTGTACAGCAGGTCGATGCCCGGCATCTGCTGCCAGGCGTACATGGCCATATTGTCGGGGTTGTGCCCCATGTCGGGCCACCCGTGCTCCCAGAAATGGCCGGTGAAGACCAGGTTGTTGCGCTCGCAATAGTCGTGGCAGACCTTGATATAGCGATCCAGGAAGAGATTCATCAGCACGTCGCGGTAGTTGTGCCGCACCTGCCGCCACGGACCGACCTCCTCCCAGAGCGAGACCAGATTGGGTTCGAGATCGTATCCCCAGCGGGCGCGGAAGGCATCGAACAGGTCGGGTGTCCAGCGGATCGACTCGCGGTCGGTCACCACGATCTGCGGCTCGTCGGTGAACCAGCCCGGAACGGTACCGCCGAACTCCTCGCCCACGACCTTCTTGTAGCCGTCAAGCGTCAGTTCGATGAATTTGTCGGCCACGCCCTCGTGCATCAGATCCACGTACGAGAAGCCGCTGTACCACGGCGACGTGGGGTTGTAAGCCTTGTAGAAGAGGTAGTAATCGCCCTTTTCGCCACGCCGCGAAACGGCTTCGGCCGTAATGTCGGTGAAGGCGTCGCCTTCACGTCGCAGGCAGCAGAAGAAGCGGTCGACCGTATCGGGCAGCACCCCGGCACGCAGGTATTTGAGCGCCACGCCCTCGTCGTAGCTCTCGGGCATCGCCTCGTTGACGTGGCCGCCCGCGAAACCGCTCGGATAGGAGTTCTCGTCGTAGATCCAGACGTTCATGTCCAGTTCGCGGCCCTTCTCCATCGTATGGCGGAAGAGCGAGAACCAGTTGTCGTCGAGATACTGCGTCACCATGCCCGGACGGGGGTGTACGAAGACGCCGCCGAAGCCCTTGTCTTTGAGGTCGGCCATCGCTTCGTCGATCCGTTCGGGCGTCACGACCTTGTTCCAGACGAAGAGCGGCGCCGAGCCGTACTCCTTGGAAGGTGCCGCGAACTGCGCGCTCAGGCTCTCGAAATCTTCCGCAGCCGGAAGGTTGCGCCCGTCCGGCGCAGCGCAGGCGACGGTCAACAGCCCCAAAAGGGGCCATACCGCGCTCCGTAATGTTCGTTTCATCGGTTGCATAACAAGTCAGATTAATGGTAGGTTTGTTCTCTCTGCCGGCTGTAAACTCTCCGCCGCCTTCACCGGCCGGCGGAGAGTTTTTCGTCGGTATCCGCGGGCGATCAATACCCGGGATTCTGCTCCATCGCCGTGTTAGTGTTCATCTCACCGACCGGAATGGGCCACAGGTAGTCGCGGTTGGGGTTGAAGACGCGCGTCTGGGCCAGGTAGCGGTCGTCGGCACCCGGAGGCGTCGCGCCGTAGACCTCGCCGTTCATCACCTGCTCGGCGATCCGCCAGCGGCGGATATCGAACAGACGGTGTCCCTCGAAGGCCAGTTCCACACGGCGCTCGCGGCGTACCAGTTCGCGCAGCTTCGTCTGCGTAGCGTACTTCGTTCGATCCACGGGCGGCATTCCCGCACGGTCGCGGATGTCGTCGAGATAGTCGTAGATATTCGGATCGCTCAGCTGGTTCAGCTCGATGGCAGCTTCGACGTAGTTGAGCAGCACCACCGCATAGCGCATGTTCTGGAAGTCGAGCTTGCCGCCGTCCGTACTGCTGTAATTGGTGCGGTCGGTTTCGTTCGCCCACTTCTTGATCCAGTAACCGGTCTTCGTCGAACCCTCCTTGCCGATGGCGTCCTTGTGCGAAGGCTCCCACGGATGGGCCGTATAGCCGAGGAAGGTCTCGGTGGGGAAGATGATCGACATGCCCAGACGCGGATCGCGCTTTTCGGGCTGCGGGTCGAGCTGGTAGGCCCGTTTCTCGTCGGCGGGCAGTTCGTCGAGCGTGCGGCCGTCGAGCAACTCGAACTCGTCGACGAGCGACGCCGTGGGCGACAGACCGGTCTGGCCGTTACCGCCGTCGGGCGGAGCCAGACGGCGCTGCACCTGACGCATACCCAGCTCGGTGGTGAGGATCGACTCCTTCGTGTCGTTGTTGTAGGCCTCGTGAATGAACTGCCGGCGGAAGCTGTCGGCCGGATCGGCCGTGCTGCGATAGAGGTCGTAAATTCCCAGCTTGACTACCTCCTCGGCCCACTTCTTGGCATTGGCCCAGTCGCCGACATAGAGATAGAGGTAGGACATCCACGCATAGCAGGCGCCCTTCGTCCAGCGCCAGCGCTCCGACTTGGTCTGCGGCACGACCGGCAGGTTGTGCGACGCACCCTCCAACTCGCCGGCGATCCAGTCGACGACCTCCTGCTGCGGACGGCGCACGAGGAACTGCTCGGTCGGCAGCGTCGAGTGGTCGACGAGCGGAATATCGCCGAAGAAGAGGAAGAGCTCCAAATGGTAGAACGCCCTGAGCGCACGCGCCTCGGCGGCGAAACGGTCGACGGTCTGGATGCCTTCGTGCGGCGCCGCGTCGGGGGCCACCGTCGCCTGCTGGTAGTGCTCCATGAAGCGGCAGCAACGGCGTATCACCGTCCATTTCATGTTCCATATCTTGTTGCAGACATCTTCGCTCGACGATGTAATTCCCGCCGTAAAGGCGTTGTAGGAGACATAGTTGGCCGAGCCGACTCCGTTGTCCGTCAGTGCCTCCATCTCCACGCGGGCATTGGGATAGCCGCTCGCCTGCGACTGCTTGACATCGTGGTTGACATAAGTGATGGTGCCCGACGGCATGGGCTTGTAGAGGTTGTTGAGCGCCGTGTTGAGCTGTCCCTTGTTCTGCCACCACTCTTCGTCGGTCGTCTGGTTAGGCACGTCGCGCACCAGAAAATCCTCGCATCCGGCCATCAGCGCACCGCCGGCCATCAGCAGCAGGAGCGCTGCGCGGGAGAGGTATCCTTTGATATGATCGATATAGTTCATAATTGTTTACTGTTTAGGTGTTACCGGTTAGAAATTCACATTCAGACCGACGGAATAGGTCTTGAACATCGGGTAGGTGGTGTGCGTGCCCTTCGTCTCGGGGTCGATCAGCTCGACCTTGGTGAAGGTGAAGGGATTCTGCACGTTCACGTAAACACGGAAGTTACCGGCATGGATCTTCTTGGCCAGCGCCTTGAAGTTGTAGCCCAGCTGCATGTACTTGATACGGACGAAGGCGCCGTTCTCCTTCCAGAAGGTCGACAGCAGCGCATTGTTACCCGGATCGGTCGTCACGCGCGGCAGTTTGGCGTTGCGGTCGGGATTCTCGGCCTTCCAGTGGTCGAGGTGCCAGCGCTGGGGCGTACCGCCGTACTCCGGATCGAGCGGGTTCGAGATCAACCCCTGATAGAAGATCGGCACGTATCCCACGCCGTTGACCTGCATGTCGAAGTCGAGGTTCTTCCAGCGGAACGAGAGGTTGCCGTAGTAGACGCTGTGCGGGTCCTGGTCGCCCAGCGGCACGCGGTCGTCGGTCGTAATCACCTTGTCGCCGTTGGTATCCACGTAGCGGATGTCGCCGGGCAGCTGGGCGGTCGTCGCGCCGTCGTAGCCGCCGATGATCGGCACGCGGAAATCGAGGTCGTCCTGCGTGAGCAGGTGATCGGCCTGATAGCCGTAGTACTCCTTGATGGCGTGTCCCTTGCGATAGATCGTATTGCCGTTGATAAGCTCGTCGTTGGTGATTTCGAGCCACTTCGACTTGTTGTAGGAGTAACCCAGATTGATGCTGAAATCGATGTCCTTCGTAAAGGAGTGGTTGAAGCCCACGCCGATCTCGTAACCCTTCACCTCGGCCTTTCCGACGTTCATCGGGGCGGCCAGCAGCCCCGAGCTGGGCGTCGAAGGCACGTTGACGATCATGTCGTCGGTCACCTTGCGGAACCAGTCGAAGGTCACTTCGAGCTTCTGCCCGAAGAGGCTCAGGTCGACGCCCGCGTCGAGAATCTTCACCTTCTCCCACGTCAGGTCGGGGTTGCCGTTGACGATTTCGTTACCCGAGTTGTCGATAATGGTCTGATAGCGATAGAGCGCCACGTTGTTGTTGCCCAGCATACCGTAGGAGGAGCGGATCTTGAAGTTGTCGATGAACCGGGCGTTCTGCATCCACGGTTCGCGGTTGACGTTCCAGCCCACGGCCACCGAAGGGAAGTTGCCCCACTTGTGCCCGTCGCCGAAGAGCGACGAACCGTCGCGGCGAATGCCGACCTCGGCCAGATACTTGTCCTTGTAGCTGTAATAGGCCTTTCCGAAGAACGAGAGCAGCGCCACGTCGTCCCAGCCGTTGCGGCGGTCGACCTCTTCGTTCCATCCGCCCAGAATGTTGATGCGGTGGTCGCCGAACTCCTTCGTCCAGTCGAGCGTCGCGCCGACCATCCAGTAGCTCGTGCGCGTGGTATAGGTGGCCGACTTCACGGCGCCGAACGTTCCCGACTCGTTGCCGGAGAAGTAGTCGAGGAAGACGTAGGCGTTGCGGTCCTTCTTGTCCATGCCCGATGCGATGCGGTAGCCCACCTGTCCTTTGAGCGTCAGGCCGGGAATGATATGCCACGTGGGGCGGGCGTTGATCGTCACGTAGTCGCGCACGCTCTCCACCTGCGTACCGCGTTCGAGGTTGGCCAGCGGGTTCATCCACTCGAAATAGACGCCGTAGTAGTCGTATCCGGGCTTCTGTCCCTCCTTGCGGGGATATTTCGAGACGAGCGTCGGCGGTGCGAGATAGATGTAGTCCAGAATGGTCTTGTTCATCGTCTCGGGCTGACGCTGCGTATCGCGGCCGACGAACATGTCGACGAACATCATGATGTCCTTGTTGAGGTTCACCGTCGTGTTGGCGCGCACCGTCAGACGTTCGAATCCGTTGTCCATCACCTTGTACATACCGTCCTGATTGAGATACTGCGCCGACAGGGCGAAGCGCGCGGTGGTGTTACCGCCCGACACGGTGAAGTTGTGCTCGTGGATCGGGGCCGTCTCGCGCATCGTCTCCTTCATCCAGTCGGTGCTGGGATAGTGGATCGGGTCGCTCCCCTCGCGCGTGATCCGAATCTGTTCGGGGGTATACTTGTCCACGCCCGTGGTATTGCGGTTGGCCTCGTTGATATACTCCATGTAGGTGGCTCCGTCGACGAAGTCGGGCAGGTAGATCGGCTGCTGAATACCGAAATAACCGTTGTACGACACCGAAACCTTGCCGGCCGAACCGCGTTTGGTCGTGATGAGGATAACGCCGTTACCGGCTTTGGCGCCGTAGATCGACGCAGCGGCGGCGTCTTTGAGGATCGACACCGACTCGACGGTCGAGGGATCGAGCTTGTCCATGTCGAACTCGAAGCCGTCGACCAGCACCAGCGGGTCGGAACCCAGAAGCGACGCCACGCCGCGGATCTTGATCGTCGCACCGTCACCGCCCGGAAGGCCCGAACTCTGAGTCACCAGGATACCCGTCGTTCCGCCCTGCAAGGCCTGCGACAGACGGGTGATGGGCTTGTTTTCGAAATTGGAGGGCGCCACCGCGCCGACCGAAGCGGCGATATGCTTGCGCTGCTGCGAAGTCATACCCGTCACCACGACCTGGTCGATACTGGTCAGTTCCTCCTCCATTGCGATCGAAAGGTTGGCCACGCTTTTGTTCACCCGATACTCTTTGCCCGTGTACCCGATAAACGAAAAGGTGAGCACGTCGCCGTGTTTGGCCTTGATCGAGAAGAATCCTTCGGCGTCGGTCGTCGTTCCGCGAACCGTTCCCTGCACGAGCACCGTCACGCCCACCAGCGGCGTGGGAGGGTCTTTCGTATCTACGACGACGCCCCGGATATCCAACAATTCGTCAGCCGGCCGCGCCGCAAAGGCGAGGGGGGGGGAAATCAGTGCCAGGCCGGCCGACAGGCAGGCCAGACAAAACAGTCCGAGCCGAGAGCCGAAGGCTTTCGACCGGTTCGTTACTGGTCTAAGTTCATCCATGATTCATAGTTTTAAGTTTGTTTACATCTATCGGAGATAGGGATCGGCTGGTGTCGGCGGCCGTTTCGGCTCCCTGCTGTCCGTTTCCGCTTCTCGCAGCGGCCGCGCGAACTGTCCGGCGGCACGGAAAAAGGAGGCCTGACGGCTTTTTGTTACATAATTGTACACAAATATAGAATGTTCGGAAACGGCGTCGTTACGCATTTTGATTTATAGATTTCAAAAAATGACTCTCCCGGGGTAATCGATAGAATCAGGCGGCAATATCCCATTTTGCACCGCCGCGCCGCCGAAGCCCGACGACCCGAGCGGGCCTTGCCCGAAGCCCCCGCCGAGGCGGGGGTTTGGGGGTGGGTCCAATCTGCAAACGCGACTCCGCCGCGAACGCTCCGACTTGTCGGGCGGGTGCATCGGATCGGAAATCCGACGGGGTGCGAAGCCGTATATAGCTACCAAAATAAAGAGAGGTGCGGCTTCTGCGGGCCGCACCCCTCTCTTACCATCGCGCCGGATTCCGAAACTCCGGCGCGAATCACTTGGCCGGAACGATCAGGACGTTGTCGAGGAACCAGCGGTTGGTAAGCCCGTTCTCCTTGGCGAAGACCGCACTGAACTCGATGTGCGTCTCGGCCGTCGCGCCTGCGACGTTCACCGTACAGGGTTTCATCTCCCGTTTCTCGCTGATCTGTACCTTCGCCTCCTTCTGGCCGTCGATCGTACCCGGGCCCACGACGATCACCTTGATTTCGGGATTGTCGCTCTTCGCGCTCGACGAAGGATCCTCCCACCAGCAGCAGGCGTCGAAGCTCACGGTGATGTCGGTCGCCCCCGTCAGTTTTTCCAGCGCCGGCGTCTGAATCCAGCCGACGGCCGATCCGGTACCCAGTTTGAGCATCCCCGTAGCGCCGTAGACCGAATTGTTGCCCGTGTGTCCGGCCGCATTGTTGCCGCCTACCCAGCCGTCCAGGCCGACCGCCGAGCGATAGGCCGCGCTGTGGGTCGTCCAGAGGTTGGCCGCCGCCGAGTTGGCGTTGCAGTATTTCTCATAGGGCACGAAGATCTGATCGAGCGCCTTGCCTGTCGGATTGTCGTTCACACCGCCTGCAAACGCCGTATAGACGTTGTTCCCGCCGTAAGCCAAATAGCGGAAATCCTGGAAGAGTACGGCGTCGGCCGGCACCTCCGGTTCAGCCTTCGTCGTCACGGGACACAGCTCCGTCCACTTCGAGTCGATCTTGCCCGCATCGTCGGCAACCCCCTCGGACGGGCAGCGCTTCACGCGGAAATAGTAGGTCGTTCCGGGATCGAGCGCCCCGATGATGAAACGGTTGTAAACATACTTCGGATTCTTGTCGTCGTTGCTGTTCACCTCGTAGGTGAACTCGCGCACCACCCCGGCGTCGTCCGCATCGGAATCCAGCAGCTGCCATGCCCACTTTCTGGTGCGTACGGTGCTGTGGTCGTTGTCCCACTCCATGATGATCTCGTGCGAATCGGCACGGAAGACGTAGAGTCCCGTCGGCGCCGCCATGCGGTTGGCCGTTTCGCTCTTCACCTCGTAGGGGCCGAAGCTCTTGTCGCCGAGTTCGACGGCGACCTTGAAGAGCACCTCGCCGAAGGTCGTGGGCGTACCCGTCACGGCCATGCGCGCCACGCCGCTGCCCGCGTCGAGCGTCACCTCGCCCGCAGCCACCGACAGGCCGTCCGAGCCCTCGCCCGACAGCGTCGGCGTGACGGTCAGCTTCTCGCCGCCCACCGCACGCGAATAGTTCACGGCGATGTAGGTCTTCTCGACCTGTTCGTCTTTGGCCATGTCGCCTTCCAGCTCCACGCCGTCGATGCGTACCTGGCCGTCTTCCTGCACGACGGTCACCTTGCGGTCGAAACCGGCGCCCGTAATGTGCAGTTCGGCGGTGCGTTCGACACCGGTGTTGTGCAGCGCCTTGATCGTCACGCGCTGCGAAACGATGCCCTCGTCGCCGGGGCCGCTCGTCTTGTCGAACGCGAGCCACCCGTCGCCCGTCAGATAGGTGCAGTCCAACGTCCACGGCACCGTCGAGCGAATCAACAACTGCTGGTCGGACTCCTCGTAGGAAAATTCCAGTTCGTCGAAATTCGTCGCCAGACTACTCGCCGCATCGTCGTCCGAGCAGCCGGCGAATGCCAGCGCCGCCAACAGGACAGCGCACATTCCTCTCAGTTTGAGTAACATTGTCGTAATTTTAGGTATTCATTAACATTCGAACAGTTTTTTCCGATCCCCGTTCTCCTGTCTTTCGTTTCCTCGCATTGTCGCCGCTCCGCACGCACGGAGCCTCCGGCCGGCATCAATACACGGGCGACCTGGCATCCGTGAAGTCGTCGGGCGCCGTGAACTCCGACTGCTCGTAGCGGTTGCCCCAGCGGTCGACGGCCACCACCTTCAATGCGGCCCTGACGTCGTTCGGCTCGGCCACGTACATGTGCTTGCAGGGCGACTTGTAGTTGTCGCCGCGCCCCAGCACGCCCACATGGTACCCCACCGACCACGCGTCGGTGTAGGTCGTCACCAGCGTCATCGCCTTGGTCTCCACGCCGTTCTCGCAGAGCGTAACCCGCCATTCGGGATCGGCGTTCCAGACGTTGGCGATCACCGTCTTCGGCGTATAGGGATAGGTGAAGCCGCTGTGGGTGTCGCCGCCGCGATGCAGACGGATCTGGAACGACTCGTCGTGCAGGCTGGATTTGTAGCGCCAGTCGGTGATCGCCGCTCCCTCCACGTCGTAGACCGCATAGCCGTTGGGCGTGCCGTCGCCGTTGAGCGCCGAGTGCCAGAACACCCCGCAGGGTGCGCCGTGGATATGCTCGTAGAGTCCTCCGTCCGCGTCGGTATTGATGAAATTCTCGTTGTAGTGGGTGTGCGCCGCCATGAGATGCGCCTCGGCGTACTCCGACAGCAGCGCCTTGACGGCCGCCATGTTGCGTGCCGTACCGCTGCGCAGCGGGATATGGTAGCAGAGGATGACCATCTTCTGCTTCGGCACGAAACTCAGGTCGGCACGCAGCCAGGCCAGCTGGGCGTCCGTAAAGCCGTTGGTGTACTCCGTGCCCGAGGTGTAGATCACGTCGTCCATGCAGACCACGTGCACGTCGCCGCGGTTGAACGAGTAGTCCACCGGCCCCATCGTATAGCGGAAATAGGAGGCGTCGCGCGGCGTGGCGTCGTCCACCTTGTATTTGTCGTGGTTGCCCGGCAGCGCGAAGACCGGAATGCCCGCCGTCCCCAGCGAACGGCGCACGCCCGCGAGCAGGTCGGGTTTCTCGCCCGTGATGTCGCCCAGCGCCACGCCGTAGCAGGGCACCGCCGAAGCCGTCGCCGTGCGGCGCACGTCGACCATCGCCTCGCGTTCGAACCGCGTCGCCTCCTCGGCCTTGGCGGGCTGGGGATCGCCGATGCAGATCAGGCGGAAGTTGCGCTCGACGCCCGCGAGGCGTTCGAGCGTGAAATCCTGACGGATCTTCTGCTGCGAGGTATCGAGCCGCACGTAGAAATCGGGATAGCCGTCGTGTCCCGTGCGGATCTTGAACTCCGCGGGCACCGAATAGCAGACGTATTCCGCCGCCGCGTCGCGCTTCATCTCGTAGACGCCCCCGGCATCGGTGGCCACGCACTGGAAGCCGTCGCTTACGACCACGCCCTCGACAGGATTCCCCGCCGTGTCGCCCACGAATCCGTAGAGCGTACTCGACGCATCGACCTCGATCTCCCTGGGCGGCTCCGCAGGAGGCGTCCGGGGTTCCTCTTCACCGCCTCCGCAGGCGGTCGTCAGCAACAGCGCGAGCACCAGGGCCGCGCGGCGCATCAAAGCTTCGAATCGGTTCATTAGAAATGTTTTATTTGATCTCGACAAGCGGAATATCCAGCAGGAAGGCCACCTTGCGCAGCGTGTCGCCCACATGCCCCGTACCGATCGCACAGTGGTGCGACGGGCCGGCCAGGCTCCACTCCTCGATGAAGCGGCGCGCCCCGCAGGCGAAGCGGTAGCGGCTGTTGGTATTGCCGATGCGCAGCGTCGGCCCCTCCACCGACTCGCCCTCGGCCATGAGCAGATAGACCCCATCGGGTCCCTCGCAGACCGACAGCAGCGTCACGGGGCCGTGCTTGACGCTCATCTGGATCGAGAGCCCCTTGCCGGGCTTGCCGTGGTAGAGCGGCAGCGGAACCAGCCCCACCGCCCCTTCGGCGATGGCGAAATGGGCCGGGCCGTCGTGCCCCAGCATCACGATGTCGTCGTCGAAATCCAATGCGTAGAACTCCGAAAAGGAGCCGCCCGCACCCAGCAGCGAGAGGATCTTCATCGCCTGCGCGTTCTTCACCTCGCACTCGCCCGCCACGGGGATTCCCCGTCCGGTGAGCAGCGTATTGCCGGCGATCACGGAGGTGACGATCCGCTCGTAGTCGTTGCCCGGAGCACCCTCGTAATAATAGGCCATCGCCCCCAGCCCGTGCGCCGCCACCAAGCGGTCGAGGGCCACCGACGTGCGCGCCGCACGCTCCAGCTCCGCCTGCTCGCATTCGGGCGACACCTCGAAAGCCGCGCGGAACTCCGCGATCTTGCCCGCGACCTCCGCGTCGGTCACCCGCTCGCGCAGGGCGTGCAGCTCGCACATTTCGAGCAGTTCGACGTGCGTCCCGAAGACGGCCGACTGGCGCGTGAGGTCGGTATATACGTCGAGCATCCCCCCGTAGTAGTGTCCCAGTACGCCGAGCCGGTTCCGACGCATACCGGCACAGACGCCCGCAGCGGCGATCCACTCGCCGATCTGCCGCCAGGCGACCGGATCGTCGAGCCATCCCGTCACGAAGGCGCACCGTCGGTGGCTGCGCGCCAGCACGCTGGCGATTTCGGGCGCCGAGCAGGCCTGGCAGTTCGCCAGCCACATGCCCGTCATCCGGCCGCGGTCGCCCAGGGCGTTGAGCCGCTCGTAATCGATGGCCGGCGTCGGTTGCAGGTTGAGCACCACCACCGGACAGTTGAGCCGCTGCACGACGGGCAGGATCGTCGACGACAGACAGTAGGTGGCCATATAGAGGAACACCAGATCGACCTGCTCGCGGGCGAAGAGCGAAGCCGCTTCGAGCGCGCGGGCAGGGCTGTCCACCATGCCGGCGTCCGCCACCTGCACGCCCGCGTCGCGCTCCATCCGATCGCGGATGCGCGCCTGATAGCCTTTCAATTCATCGAGCAGGCCGTCGAACTGGCCCCAATAGGTATCGAGCCCCGTTCCGAACAGGCCGATTTTTGCGTTGGAATTCATAAACCGTATGACTTTTTCGATTTTTGTCTCAATGCAAAAGTAGCACGGATAGAGACCCTTCGATTTCTGTTTTTGATTTAAAGATTATACAAACGGTATCCGTACGATTTCGATTTTTGACCTAATTGTTATATAAAAACACAGGAGGCGGACAACGGTCCGATAAATTATCTATCTTTACCTCTGAAACCCACTCCGAACCTCTCCGACCGATGGAAACCTCCGCTCACATCAAGTATCTGCTCGCCAACGAGCAGGACAACCGCTGGGGCGTCGTCGTCACGACGACCGGCTATCAGATCATCGAACCGCAAACCTCCTACCCGCCGTCGAACCATCCTGTCCGCTACCTCTTTTCGGTCGAAAAGGGACGGCTGCTCAACGAGTACCAGCTGATCTACATCTCGCGCGGCGACGGACAGTTCGTGTCGGCTTCGCACAAGGAGACCTCCTTCGAGGGCGGCGGCAAGTTCATCCTGCTCTTCCCCGGCGAGTGGCACAGCTACCGCCCCTCGCCCAAGACCGGCTGGCACGAGTACTGGATCGGATTCACCGGCCCCGACATCGACCGCAAGGTCGGCGCGAAGTTCCTCGACCCGCACCGGCCGCTTTTCAACGTCGGTTATCACGAGGATATCATCAATCTCTACAAACTGGCGTTGCGCACGGCGCAGGAGCAGGGCAGCGGCTTCCAGCAGATTCTGGCCGGCATCGTCAACCTGCTGCTGGGATTCGCCTACGCCGAGCACATGCAGACCGCACTCGAAGACATGCAGGTCGCCGCGCAGCTCAACGAGGCGAAGATCATCATGCAGGACAACTTCAACCGCAACCTCTCCTGCCAGGAGGTCGCCGCGCGCATCTGCATGAGCTACTCGCGGTTCCGCCGGCTCTTCCGGCAGTACGTCGGGTTCGCCCCGGCGCAATATCTGCTGGAACTGAAAATCAACAAAAGCAAGGAGCTGCTGACCAATTCGGCGCTCACCTGCCAGGAGATCGCCTTCGAGAGCGGATTCGAATACCCCTCGCATTTCAACATCGCCTTCAAGAAGAAGACGGGCATCACCCCCAACCAGTACCGCGACCTGACGCAGGGCCGGTTGCAGGAGATTCCCGATTCGATCCATTTGTAAAGGAGCCGTCCGCATCGTCTGCGACTCTCCGAACCGCACCTGCGCGCCCCTTTCCGATGAGCCGGAACCGCGGGAAAACGCCCGCGTCCTTACCCTGCCGGGCTGCCGGCACCTCTCGAAACCGTCGCGGCGACGCTGCGTTCGACGATCCGCCCGCCTCCCGGGAAAAGCGGCGCGGTCTGCTGCCGCGCAAACCCTGCGATTTCCGACGTTCGCGGACATACGCAGCGGATGCACCGGCAGGGGAACGGATCGGCTTCGCGCCGCTGCTTTTTTCGATGGAAAAAAGACCCCGATCCATCGTGATCGTCCAGCGAGGCGGACGGCGGACTCCCTGCATTCCCGCCCCGCGATCCTCTCCGGCTCTTTCTCCGAAAAGAAAGTGCGAACGGAATTTTCCGCGGAAGGGAGAGGCCGCGGAGACCGGCCGAAACGACGGGCCTCCGCCCGCGAAGCGTCCCGCGGCGGTTCGCGTCTCCGGCGCCTCGCTCCGGCCGGCAGGGACGGAACGGATGCCCCGATTTTCGGTCGCCGAGCCGAAAGCGCCCCCGATCCGCGATATTTTCCGGCCGAAGGCGACAAGTTTGGAATATTTCCCTTAACTTTGCCGGAACGTAACTCAACAGTCAGGTTAGTAAACTATTATTATTTTTACCATTTTAGCAAGGCATGGGAATGAATTCGATTCACGTGGTATTTGCCGAGGAGGATCATGCGAAGTTCGCCGACGAAATCTGTCGGCTGATCTACGAATCGGCATTGCAGCGTGGCACCGGCATCGCCAAGCGTTCGCCGGAGTACATTGCCTCCAAGATCAAGGGAGGCAAGGCCGTGGTCGCCCTCGACGGCGACCGGCTGGTCGGATTTAGCTACATCGAGTGCTGGGAGCACGGCGATTATGTAGCGACTTCTGGTCTGATCGTGAGTCCCGACTACCGCCACATGGGTTTGGCGGCGCGGATCAAGGAGAAGACCTTCGAACTAGCCCGACGACGATTCCCGTATGCTAAGATATTCAGTATCACGACATCGCTTCCGGTCATGAAGCTCAATTCGCGGTTGGGGTACGTGCCCGTGACCTTTTCGGAGCTGACCGACGACGAGACCTTCTGGAAGGGGTGCGAAGGGTGCTGCAACTACGACATCCTCCAACGCAACCACCGCCGCATGTGCCTCTGTACGGGGATGCTCTACGACCCGAAGCAGCCGCGTCGGGAGCATTCGCGTCTGGCGCCCTACCGGATGGCGTTCCGGAACTGGCTGAAAAAGGTGTTCAGCCTCAAAAAGAAGTAGAAAATCAAAAAACGGAAATAGCATGAAAAAGGAAAAAGTCGTACTGGCGTTCAGCGGGGGTCTCGATACCTCGTTCTGTGTGAAATACCTCTCCGAGGAGAAGGGCTACGAGGTGCATACCGCCATCGCCAACACGGGCGGCTTCTCGCCCGCCGAACTGAAAGTCATCGAGCAGAAGGCGCTCGCGCTGGGCGCTGCGAGCCACGTCACGCTCGACATCGAGCAGGAGTATTACGAGAAGAGCATCAAATACATGGTCTTCGGCAATATCCTGCGCAACGGCACCTATCCCATTTCGGTCAGCTCGGAGCGTATCTTCCAGGCCATCGCCATCATCGAGTACGCCAAGAAGATCGGCGCCGACTATGTGGCGCACGGTTCGACGGGCGCCGGCAACGACCAGGTGCGCTTCGACCTGACGTTCCAGATTCTGGCCCCCGAAATCGGCATCATCACCCCCACGCGCGACATGACGCTCACGCGCGAGTACGAGATCGACTACCTGAAAAAGCACGGCTACGAGGCCGATTTCAAGAAGCTGGAATACTCGATCAACAAGGGGCTGTGGGGCACCTCGATCGGCGGCAAGGAGACGTTGCACTCCGAGGAGACGCTGCCCGAGGAGGCCTACCCCTCGCAGGTGACCGAACACGAGCCGCGCACGCTGCGCATCGCCTTCGAGCGGGGTGAGATCGCCGCCGTCGACGGCAAGCCCTACGCCGACAAGGTCGAGGCGATCCGCGCCGTGGAGGCCATCGGCGCGAAGTACGGCATCGGCCGCGACATGCACATCGGCGACACGATCATCGGCATCAAGGGCCGCGTGGGCTTCGAGGCCGCCGCACCGATGCTCATCATCGCCGCGCACAAGATGCTCGAAAAGCATACGCTCACCAAGTGGCAGCTCTACTGGAAGGATCAGCTTTCGACGTGGTACGGCATGTTCCTCCACGAGGCGCAGTACCTCGAACCCGTGATGCGCGACATCGAGCGCTTCCTCGACCATTCGCAGGAGAACGTGACGGGCGAAGTGGAACTGACGCTGCGTCCCTACGGCTATACGCTCGTGGGCGTGCAGTCGCCGCTGGACCTGATGAAGACCGATTTCGGCGAGTACGGCGAAGTCAACAAGGCGTGGACGGCCGACGACGTGAAGGGCTTCACGAAGATTCTGGGCAACCAGATGAAGATCTACTACAACGTGCAGGCACGTAACGGCAAGGCGAAGAAATGAGGGTCGGCGTCATCGGCGGCGCCGGCTACACGGCCGGCGAACTGCTGCGGCTGCTGGTGAATCATCCGGCGGCCGAGATCGTATTCGTCCACAGCGACAGCAACGCGGGCAACGCCCTCGGCGACGTGCACGGCGGGCTGCTGGGCGAGACCGACCTGCGTTTCACGGCGGAATACGATCTGGGGGCGATCGACGTGCTGTTCCTCTGCTCGGCGCACGGCCGGAGCCGCGAGTTCCTCGCGGCGAACGCCCTGCCCGAAGGGTTGCGGATCGTCGATCTGGCGCAGGATTTCCGCGACGAGTCGGAGGGTTTCGTCTACGGACTTCCCGAACTGAACCGCGACCGCATCCGTGCGGCGCGGCGCGTGGCCAATCCCGGCTGCTTCGCCACGGCGATCCAGCTGGCGCTGCTGCCGCTGGCCCGTGAGGGATTGTTGCGGGAGGAGGTGCACGCGACGGCCGTCACGGGTTCGACGGGTGCGGGGGTGAAACCTTCGGCCACGACCCATTTCAGCTGGCGGACGGACAACATCTCGGTCTACAAGGCCTTCACGCACCAGCACCTCTCGGAGATCGGCCGCACGCTCGGCGCGATGCAGGGGGGCGCGGCGCCCGAAATCAACTTCGTGCCGATGCGCGGCGACTTCGCCCGCGGCATTCTGGCCAGCGTCTACACCGACTGCGACCTTCGGCAGGAGGAGGCCGAGGCATTGTACCGCGACTTTTATGCGGATGCGGCCTTCACCTTCGTGGCCGATCGGCCGATCGACCTCAAACAGGCGGTCAACACCAACAAGGCGGTGGTGCAGGTAGCCAAATACGGCCGCAAGCTGCATATCGTCTCGGCGATCGACAACCTGCTCAAAGGGGCTTCGGGGCAGGCCGTGCAGAACATGAACCTGCTCTTCGGGCTCGACGAGCGCGAGGGGCTGCGGCTCAAAGCGAGCGCATTCTGACGCCGGGCGCCAGGGCCGAGAATTAAGAACCGAATTCCCCCCCCCTGCGGTCGGCCGCGTGTCGCAGCCTGCGGAGGGGAGCCATGGCGAGCCTCCGACGGCGGAGGCTGCGGCTCGTGCGGCTCATGGAGCCGCCTGTACGATGGCGGGGCAGGCGAGTCCCGACGACGGCCTTTTCGAACGACAGTCTGCGCGCGAGACTCGCGGAGGAGGGTTCGGAGGCGGACGGTCTTATGGAGAGCATGTTGCAGCCGACTTCCGAAGGCCTCTTCATCGGGCGGCGGGCGGAACATCCGACAGCGGCTCAGATGCGCGGCGGCTATTTTTAATTCTTTTAATTCGCAAGAAGAAGATGAAACTATTCGATGTCTATTCCTTATATCCGGTCGAGCCGGTGCGCGGCAGCGGCAGCTACGTCTACGATGCAGCAGGCACGGAGTACCTCGACCTCTACGGCGGCCATGCCGTCATTTCGATCGGCCATGCGCATCCGCATTACGTGCGGATGATCTCGGAGCAGGCCGCACGGCTGGGATTCTACTCCAATTCGGTGGAAAACTCGTTGCAGCACACGCTGGCCGAGCGGCTGGGAGCATTGTCGGGTTACGACGACTACCGGCTTTTCCTCTGCAACTCGGGCGCCGAAGCCAATGAAAACGCTCTGAAACTGGCGTCGTTCCACACGGGGCGGGCCAAGGTGCTGGCCTTCGGCGGAGCTTTCCACGGCCGTACGTCGGGCGCCGTCGAGGTGACCGACAATCCCGCGATCCGCTCGCCCTTCAACGCCACGGCCAACGTGGAGTTCGTGCCGCTGAACGACATCGGGGCGGTCGAGCGCAAGCTCGCCGCGCGCGAGTTCGCCGCCGTGATCGTCGAAGGCATTCAGGGCGTGGCGGGCATCCGCTGCCCCGAGGAGGGATTCCTTCGCGCGCTGCGCGAGGCGACCGAGCGCACGGGGACGGTGCTGATCCTCGACGAGATCCAGTCGGGGTACGGCCGCACGGGGCGTTTCTTCGCCCACCAGTGGGCGGGCATCCGTCCCGATCTGATTACGACTGCCAAGGGCATGGGCAACGGCTTCCCGATCGGCGGCGTACTCATCGCGCCGCAGTTCGAGGCCCGCAAGGGGATGCTGGGCACCACCTTCGGCGGCAACCATCTGGCCTGCGCGGCGGCGATCGCCGTGGCCGACACGATCGCGGCCGAGGGGCTGGTCGAGAACGCCCGCAGGGTGGGTGACCGCTTGCTCGAACGTTTGCGCACGCTGCCCGCGCTGCACGACGTGCGCGGACGCGGCCTGATGATCGGTTTCGACGTCGAGGGTTCGGCTTCGGAGCTGCGGCGCCGGCTCGTCTTCGAGCAGCACGTCTTCACGGGCGGCGCGGGAGCGCATACCGTGCGGCTGCTGCCGGCACTGGGGCTGAGCGAGGCGCAGGCCGACGAATTCGTCGCGCGCCTGAAAGCATTGTTGGAGGATTTTCATTAAAAAACGGATACGACCATGCGGAAATTTACCTGTGTCGCCGACATCGGCGATCTCGCGGCGGCGGTGGCCGAAGCGCTCGAAGTCAAGCGCGACCGCTTCGCCTACCAGCATCTGGGGCGGAACAAGACCCTGCTGATGATCTTCTTCAATTCCAGCCTGCGCACCCGCCTGTCGACGCAGAAGGCGGCGATGAACCTGGGGATGAACGTCATGGTGCTCGACGTGAATCAGGGCGCATGGAAACTCGAAACCGAGCGCGGCGTGGTGATGGACGGCGACAAGGCCGAACATCTGCTGGAAGCGATCCCCGTGATGGGTTCCTACTGCGACCTGATCGGCGTGCGGTCGTTCGCCCGCTTTCAGGACAAGACGGAGGACTACGAGGAGCGCGTGCTCGAACAGTTCATCCGCTACTCGGGGCGTCCGGTCTTCTCGATGGAGGCCGCTACGCGCCACCCGTTGCAGAGTTTCGCCGATCTGATCACGATCGAGGAGCACAAGCGCACGGCGCGTCCCAAAGTGGTGATGACGTGGGCGCCGCATCCCAATGCGCTGCCGCAGGCCGTGCCCAACTCGTTCGCCGAGTGGATGAACGCCGCGGACTACGACTTCGTGATCGCCCATCCCGAAGGGTACGAACTCGACCCCCGCTTCGTGGGCGGCGCACGTGTGGAACACGACCAGCGTCGCGCGCTCGAAGGGGCCGATTTCGTCTATGCCAAAAACTGGGCGGCCTATGCCGATCCCAACTACGGCCGGGTGCTGAGCCGCGACCGCGAATGGACGGTCGACGCCGAGAAGATGGCGCTCACGAACGACGCCTTCTTCATGCACTGCCTGCCCGTGCGGCGCAACATGATCGTCACGGACGAGGTGATCGAGTCGCCGCGCAGTCTGGTGATTCCCGAGGCGGCCAACCGCGAGATCTCGGCCCAGGTGGTGCTCAAACGATTGTTGGAGGGACTGGAATAGCTATGGAACGGATCACCGTAGTCAAGATCGGCGGCAACGTCATCGATTCGCCCGAGGCGACGGCGCGCTTCGTCGAGGCTTTCGCTGCGCTCGAAGGGCCGAAGATGCTCATCCACGGCGGCGGAAAGCTCGCCACGCGTCTGGCCGCGCAACTGGGTATCGAGAGCCGCATGGTCGACGGGCGGCGCATCACCGACCGCGAGACGCTCGACGTGGTGACGATGGTCTACGCCGGACTGATAAACAAGCGGCTCGTCGCGGCCTTGTCGGCCGCAGGCTGCCGCGCGATCGGGCTGTCGGGTGCCGACGGCGATGCCGTCACCTCGGTGCGGCGTGCGGCCGGAGCCGTCGACTACGGCTATGTGGGCGACATCGCCGAGGGGGGCGTGAACGTCGAATTGCTGCGCACGCTGCTCGATGCGGGGCTGACGCCCGTCTTCTCGGCCATCACGTGCGACGGGCGGGGAACGCTGCTCAATACGAACGCCGACAGCGTGGCGTCGGCCGTGGCGGTCGCCGCTTCGCGCATCGCGCCGACGCAGCTCGTCTTCTGTTTCGAGAAGGCGGGGGTGCTGCGCGACGTGGAGGACGAACGGAGCGTCATCGCCGAAATCACGCCCGACACCTACGCCGCGCTGCGTGCCGAAGGGGCGATCAGCGCGGGGATGCTGCCCAAGATCGACGGGGCGCTGCGCGCCGTCGCCAGCGGCGTGGAGAGCGTGGTCATCAAGCAGGCCGAGGCGCTGCTCGACGCGGGCGGCACGACGATCCGGGGTTGACGAAACGATTGCGCAGACGGTTATGGAGAGATTGAACGAATTGCAGGCCGAGGCGGTCGCACTGCTCGAAAAGCTGGTGGCCACTCCGTCGGTGTCGCGCGACGAGGCGCGCACGGCCGATCTGCTGACGGGCCACCTCGCGGCGCACGGCATCGCCGCCGAGCGGCTGTACAACAACGTCTACGCGCGCGCGGCGCATTTCGACGCCGCGAAGCCCACGCTGCTGCTCAACTCGCACCACGACACGGTGCGTCCCACGGCGGCGTGGACGCGCGACCCTTTCGCAGCGACGTGGGAGGGCGAACGGCTCTACGGGCTGGGAGCCAACGACGCCGGCGCGTCGGTCGCGGCCCTCACGGCCGCCTTCCGCCACTATTACGATGCAGAGCTGCCTTTCAACCTGCTGCTGGCCCTCTCGGGCGAGGAGGAGTGCATGGGCGAACACGGCACGCGGGCGCTGCTGCCCGCACTGGGGCCGATCGACATGGCGCTCGTGGGCGAGCCGACGCGGATGCGGGCGGCCGTCGGCGAACGCGGACTGGTAGTGCTGGACTGCACGGCGCACGGCCGCGCCGGCCATGCGGCGCGCGACGAGGGGATCAACGCCCTCTACATCGCTGCGGACGACATCGCATGGCTGCGCGGCTACCGCTTCGAACGCTGCTCGCCGCTGCTGGGGCCGATCCGCATGACGGCCACGCAGATCGAGGCGGGGACGCAGCACAACGTCGTGCCGGCCGAGTGCCGCTTCGTGGTGGACGTACGCACGACCGACGCCTATACGAACGAAGAGACGGTCGAGATCGTGCGCCGGCACATGCGTTCGGAAGCGGTGCCGCGCTCGACGCGCATCCGCGCTTCGGCCGTCGCGCCCGAACACCCGCTGGTCGGGGCGGCCGCGGCGCTCGGCGTCGAACGCTTCGTCTCGCCCACCACGTCGGACATGGCGCTCATGGCGTTCCCGTCGCTCAAAATGGGCGCGGGCGATTCGGCGCGCTCGCATACGGCTGACGAATACGTGCTCCGCAGCGAAGTGGAGCAGGGGGTGGAAGGTTACATACGTTACATTGCCGAACTGGCGAAAAGATATTGACGATGGCGAAATTATGGGACAAGGGTTTCGAACCCGACGAGATGATCGAACGTTTCACGGTGGGCGACGACCGTCAGCTCGACATGCGGCTGGCCAGGTACGACGTCGAAGGGTCGATGGCCCACATCCGGATGTTGGAACACATCGGCCTGCTGACGGCCGACGAGTTGAAGACCCTGCTGGCGGGGCTGGAACAGATCCGAGGCGAGATCGAGGAGGGACGGTTCGAGATCGAGGAGGGGACGGAGGACGTCCACTCGCAGGTCGAACTGCTGCTCACGCGGCGTCTGGGCGAGGTGGGCAAGAAGATCCACGCCGGCCGCTCGCGCAACGATCAGGTGTTGGTCGACCTGAAACTCTTCCTGCGCGACGAACTGCGGCAGACGGCGCACCGCGTGCGCACGCTCTTCGACCGTTTGCAGGAGCTGAGCGAACGCTACCGCGACGTGCTGATGCCCGGTTATACGCACTTACAGGTGGCGATGCCCTCGTCGTTCGGGTTGTGGTTCGGCGCCTATGCCGAGACGCTGGTGGACGACATGCGACTGCTGGCGGCCGCCTACGACGTGGCCAATCAGAATCCGCTGGGGTCGGCGGCCGGCTACGGCTCGTCGTTCCCGCTGGATCGGACGATGACCACGCGGCTGCTGGGGTTCGCCGACCTGAACTACAACGTCGTGGCGGCGCAGATGAGCCGCGGCAAGAGCGAACGCGCCGCCGCCGCGGCCGTGGCCGCCGTGGCCGCCACGCTGGGGCGCTTCGCCATGGACGTCTGCCTCTACATGAGCCAGAACTTCGGCTTCGTGTCGTTCCCCGACGAGCTGACCACCGGATCGAGCATCATGCCCCACAAGAAGAATCCCGACGTCTTCGAGATCATGCGCGGCAAGTGCAACCGCCTGCAAGGCGTTCCCAACGAGATCGCGCTGCTCGTGACCAACCTGCCGCTGGGCTACCACCGCGATCTGCAACTGTTGAAGGACATCCTTTTTCCTGCCACCGCGACGCTGGCCGAATGCCTTGCGATGTGCGATTTCATGTTGCAGCATATCCGCGTGCGGGAGAATATCCTCGACGATGCGCGCTACGACTACCTCTTCACCGTGGAGGACGTCAACCGGCTGGTGTTGCAGGGCGTGCCGTTCCGCGAGGCCTACCGCCGCGTGGGCGAGCAGGTGCAGGCGGGAACGTACCGGCCCACGCGCGAGGTGCACCACACCCACGAAGGGAGTATCGGCAATCTCTGCAACGACCGCATCCGCGCCAAGATGGAACGCGTGATGGAGCGGTTCGAGTAGGTCGGGATGCCGTCGGGACGCGGGTCCGCGACTTCGGCAATGAGAATCCGGCGAATTTCAAATTCTGAAATTCGCCGGATTCTCGTTTATTTTCGACGTCGGGATCCGATCACAGCCCCGCCGCACGCTTCGCACGTGCATCGTAGTCAGACCTCCGCCAGCAGTGCATCGACCTCTTCGCGCATCGGAACGGCGCTTTGGGCGCCCATGCGCGTGACGGCGATCGCCGAAGCCGCCGTGGCGAAACGCACCGCCTCCGAGAGCGGACGCCCTTCGGAAAGCGCCACGGCCAGCGCACCGTTGAAGGTGTCGCCCGCACCCGTCGTATCGACCGCCTCGACCCTCCGTGCCGCCACCCGTTCGCAGCTCTCCGCCCCCTTGACGAGTGCGCCCTCGCTGCCGAGCGTCACCACCACGTGCCGTACGCCGCGCGCCAGCAACGCGTCGGCCGCCCGCTCCGCACCGGCCGCATCGGCTACGGGCATTCCCGTGAGCATGGCGCACTCCCCGCGGTTGGGCGTAAGCAGGTAGCAGCGCCGCAGCAGCTCGTCGGGGATCGCCGCCGCAGGGGCGGGATTGAGGATCACCCGCACGCCGTGCCGCTCGGCCACCTCGGCCGCACGCATCACCGCAGGCAGCGGAATTTCGAGCTGCAACACGACGAAATCCGCCGCCGCGATCTCGGCCTCCGCCCGGTCGACGTCCTCCGGCGACAAACGCTCGTTGGCGCCCGGGGCCACGACGATCGAATTCTCGGCCGCCCCATCGACGCAGATCAGCGCCACGCCCGACGGCACGGTTGCGTCGCGCGTCACATGGCGCACGTCCAACCGCTCGGCGCGGTAGCCCGCGAGCGCACGCTCGCCGAACAGATCGTTCCCCACGCGCGCCACGAAGGTCACTTCGCCGCCCAGCCGCGAAGCCGCGACGGCCTGATTGGCCCCCTTGCCGCCGCCTGACATCATGAAGCTGCCGCCGAGAATCGTTTCGCCCGGCGAAGGCATCCGGTCGGTCTTCACCACCAAATCGGTATTGGCGCTGCCGATCACCACTATTTTTCCCATAAATCGAACAAATCGGTTAGTTAGTAAAGTTTCAGGTTCAAACGCTCCGCATCCGGCGTGCGGACAACCGCGGTCATCATCCCGCAAAACAGCCGTCCAGCTTCAACGCAAACGTTTGTGCAAGTTCTGCAAAAGTAAAAACGAAAAGTAAAAAAACAAAATCGCGGCCCTGTTTTTCACATATTTTTCTAACTTTGTCTCGAAATAGACCCGCCTATGTCGAAAGAGACCCTCATCAGCATCGCGCAACGCACCGGCTTTTCGGTTTCGACCGTCTCCCGCGTACTGAGCGGACAGGCCGCCAAATACCGTATCAGCGAGAAGACCGTCGCGCTCATCGCGCGCGAGGCCGAACGCTGCAACTACACGCCCAGCCTGCTGGCCAAAGGGCTGCGCACCAGCCGTACCGACACGCTCGGTCTGCTGATCCCCAGCATCGACAACCCCTATTTCGCCCATATCGCCAGCATCATCGTCCACGAAGCGCGGGCGAAGGGCTACAAAGTCATCCTGATCGACACGTCGGAGGACGAACGCAACGAACGCGAGGGAGTCCGTTCGCTCCTGTCGCGCAAGGTCGACGGCATCCTGATCGCCCCGGCGGGCGACGACCCCGCCTTTCTGGAAGCGACCGCGCACCAGACGCCCGTCGTCTGCATCGACCGCCACTTCGCGAAGACCTCGCTGCCCTACGTGGTGACCGACAACCTGCGAGGCGGCCGCGAGGCGACGCAGCACCTCATCGACCGCGGCCACCGGCGGATCCTCTGCATCCAGGGCGTGCGCCACTCGATCCCGTCGGCCGACCGCGTGCGGGGCTACCGGCAGGCGCTCGAAGACAACGGGCTGAGCGCCTACGCCCGCGTCACGGGCGACGGGTTCTCGATCCGCAACGGGTACGAACAGACCTTGCGGGCGCTGCACGTCCGACAGCGGCCCACGGCCATCTTCGCGCTGAGCAACACGATTCTGCTGGGTGCGCTCAAAGCCGTGCGCGAAATGAAACTGCGCATTCCGGACGACATCTCGCTCGTCTCGTTCGACAACTACGACTACCTCGACTACCTCGACCCCGCCGTCACCCGCGTCGGCCAGCCCAGCGACGAGATCGGCGCGCAGGCGATGGAAATTCTCCTGCAACGGATCGCGGGCGAAACCGGCGGGGAGGAGCAACGGCGTCTGCCGCCTTCGCTGATCGTCTGCCGGTCGGTGAGAAAATTATAAGTTTTCGGGAAGAGAAGCTCTTTTCTGCCTGAAAAGACTATATTTGCAAACGAAAAGCAACAAGACTACTAAAAACTTCCCGAAAAAGAAACCCGAAATGAAAACTTCCACCCTCTCCCGCGCACTCGTCCTGGGGGCCGCATCCGTCCCCGCGCTGACGGCCGTTTCATGCGACAAGATGCCCGAACGCAAGCCCAACGTGATCTTCATCCTGATGGACGACGCCGGCTACGGCGATTTCGGCTGTTACGGCCAGACGCGCATCGAAACGCCCAACATCGACTCGCTGGCAGCACGCGGCATCCGCTTCACCGACATGTATTCGGCCGCTCCGCTCTCGTCGCCCGCCCGCTGCGGCCTGCTGACGGGCATGCACACGGGACACGCCCAGATCCGCGCCAACGACGAGATGACCGCGCGCGGCGACGTGTGGAACCACGAAGCGATGCTGCGCGACTCGACGCTCGAAGGACAGGCCCCGCTCAAAGCGGGCACGCCGACGCTCGGCTCGGTGATGCGGCAGGGCGGCTACCGCACGGCGATGATCGGCAAGTGGGGCGTCGGCGGCCCCGCCACCGAGAGTACGCCCAACAAGATGGGCTTCGACGAATATTTCGGCTGCATCTGCCAGCGACAGGCGCACTGCTACTATCCGCCTTTCCTCTGGGAGAACGACCGCCGCATCTATCTGGACAACGAGCTGCTGCCCCCGGGCACGCCGCTCGACGAGGGCGCCGATCCGCTCGACCCGCACAGCTACGACAAATATACGCAGCAGACGTACAGCCCCGACATCATGTACGACCGCGTGCTGCGCTTCGTGAACGAAAACCGCGAACGGCCCTTCTTCCTGATGTGGACGACGCCCATCCCGCACAGCCCGATGCAGGCTCCCGACGAGATGGTGCAGTACTACGTCGAGAAGTTCGGCGACGAAGCGCCGATCGAAGGCAAGGGGTATTTCCCCTCGCGCTGGCCGCACGCCACCTACGCCGCGATGATCACCTATTTCGACCGGCAGGTCGGCGGGCTGGTGGCCGAATTGAAGCGGCTGGGCATCTGGGACGACACGATCATCGTCGTCACGAGCGACAACGGGCCGGCGTCGAACTCCTGCTCCTCGACCGAATGGTTCCAGAGCGCGCATCCCTTCCGCAGCGGCAAGGGATGGGGCAAATCGTCGCTGCGCGAAGGCGGCATCCGGATGCCCTTCATCGTGGCGTGGGGCGACCACATCGAGCGGCCGCACGTGAACGGACACGTCGGCTACTTCCCCGACGTGATGCCCACGCTGTGCGACATCGCCGGCGTCGAAACGCCCCCGACCGACGGCATCTCGCTGTGGCCCACGATCCGCGGCAAGGAGCGCCGCCAGCAGGAACACGACTACCTCTACTGGGAATTCCCCGGCGGCAAGGGATGGGTCGCCGTGCGCTGGGGCGACTGGAAAGGGCTGCTGCGCAAGGTCAAGGAGGGAAATACGCAGCTCGAACTCTACGACGTGCGGCACGACCTGCTGGAAGAGCACGACGTGGCGGCCGACCACCCCGACGTGGTGACCCGGATGTGGGAATTCATCCGCGCCTCGCATACCGAGCCGGAAAATCCGCTTTTCAAAATGGAGATTCCCGAAGTCTGACCGGCAGGCCGACCGCATGCGAAGGCTCCGTCTTCGCCGCGAAGGGCCGGACGGCCGAATAGCTCCTCCGAAGGGAGGTGCGACAAACCGACGCTGACACCGCAATGGACGAAATACTCTCATACCGGCAATACGTGCGGCCCTTCTATGTAATGGCCAAACCCGCGGGTGCGCGCTGCAACCTGCGGTGCACCTATTGCTACTACCTCGAAAAGAGCAACCTCTACCCCGCCGCACCCGCGCAGACGATGAGCGACGAACTGCTCGAACGCTTCATCCGCGACTACATCGCCGCACAGGCGGGCGACGCCGTATCCTTCGCATGGCACGGAGGCGAAACCCTGCTGCGCTCGCGCGACTTCTACCGCCGCGTGATCGAACTGCAACGACGTTACGCCGACGGACGGCAGATCGACAACAGCATCCAGACCAACGGCACGCTTCTGGACGATGCGTGGTGCGAGTTCTTCCGCGAAAACGGCTGGCTGGTGGGAATCTCGCTCGACGGACCGCCCGAGGCGCACGACCTCTACCGCCGCGACCGGCAGGGAGGCCCCACGTTCGAGGCAGTGATGCGGGGCGTGGCGCTGTTGCAGAAACACGGCGTGGAGTGGAACGCGCTGGCCGTAGTCAACCGCCGCAACGCCGACGACCCCGCGGGATTCTACCGGTTCTTCCGCTCGATCGACTGCCGGTTCCTGCAATTCACCCCCGTCGTGGAACGCATCCTGCCGCACGACGACGGCCGACAGCTCGCCTCGGCAGCCGACGCCGGCGCCCCGCTGGCCGATTTTTCGGTCACGCCCGAACAGTGGGGACGCTTCACCTGCGCGCTGTTCGACGAGTGGGTCGTCGGCGACGTGGGGCGCATTTTCGTGCAGCTGTTCGACGCCACGCTGGCCAACTGGGTGGGCGAAGCGCCGGGCGTCTGCACGCTCTCGAAGAACTGCGGTCATGCGGGGGCATTGGAGTTCAACGGCGATCTCTACGCCTGCGACCACTTCGTCTTCCCCGAATACAAGCTGGGAAACATCCTCGAAACACCGCTTACGGAGCTGATGCGCGGCCCGCGCCAGACGGCCTTCGGCGACGCCAAACTGCGGGCGCTGCCCACGCAGTGCCGCCGCTGCCGCTACCTGTTCGCCTGCAACGGCGAGTGCCCCCGCAACCGTTTCGAACGCACGCGCGAAGGCGAACCCGGGCTGAACTATCTCTGCAAAGGCTACCAGCGGTTTTTCCGTCATGCGGAGCCCTACATGGACTTCATGCGGAACGAACTGATGCACCGCCGCGCCCCCGCCAACGTGATGGAGTGGGCGCGAAAACGAATGGGCGACGGCCGTTAGAGACCCTGCGGCAACCGAAAAACTACAAACCAAACCCTTCGATCGAAATGAACAAGATCCGAATGATCGCACTGGCCGCCTGCATGGCCGCGACGCTCGATGCAGCGGCGCAGGAGCAGGAGATCCGTCTCTTCTCGCACCGCGGCGGACGCATGGAGCACGATGAAAACACCCTTTCGGCCTTTCAGGCCAGCTACGACGCCGGCTACCGCGGCTTCGAGACCGACATCCGCATGACCCGCGACGGCGCGCTGGTCATCACCCACGACAGTTCGCTCGAACGCACGACCGACGGCACGGGAACCGTCGAGGAGAAGACCGAGGCCGAAATCCGCCGACTGCGCACCAAGCAGGGCAACAAGGTGCTCTTCCTCGACGAACTGCTCGAATTCCTCGAAGGCAAAGAGGGCCTCTACGTCGAGTTCGAGATGAAGACCCACCCCGCGGCGCTCTACCCCGAGGAACGGCTGGCCCGATACTGCGACGAACTCTACCGCATGGTGAAGGCGGCCGAGCCGGCCGACGCGCAGTTCATCTTCACGTCGAGCGACTACCGTGCGCTGCGCTACATGCAGATGAACCATCCCGACGCCGAGCTGATGCTCATCACGGGCAAACCCTGCTGCGACGAGACGATCGATTTCAGCAAGGCCGTAGGCATCAAGCGCCTGAGCTGCACGATGGACGGCACGAGCCGCAAGGCGGTGAAGAAGGCGCACAAGGAGGGGCTGACCGTCATCCTGTGGCCCGGCCAGTCGGTCGAGGATTTCATGCTCGGCGCCTATCTGGGCTGCGACCTGATGTGCACCGACGTGCCCATCCGCGTCAAGAACTGGCTGGCGGAGAACGCCCCCTACATCAAGGTGAAATACTGAGCGGACACGTTCCTCCGCCCGACACACGACCGGAGCCTCCGAAAGGCTCCGGTTTTCGTCTCCCCGCAAACGGAAGGCGTACCGGCCGGAAGAAAATGAAAGGGAATCGAAAGGAATCGGACGCCGGCGTTTGCAAAACCGAAAAAAAACGCTACTTTTGTTCGTCGCTTCCGGCACGCGGTATTCCCGAAAAGGGTGAATCCCGCCGTCACGGGCGAACGATCATCCATGACATTCGAGAACTTACATAACCTAAATTCAAATTCGATGAAAGCTATCCGTTTGATCGCACTGGCCGCCTGTATGGCCGCGACGCTCGACGCCTCGGCTCAGGAGCAGGAGATCCGTCTCTTCTCGCACCGCGGCGGACGCATGGAACACGATGAAAACACCCTTTCGGCCTTCCAGGCCAGCTACGACGCCGGCTACCGCGGCTTCGAGACCGACATCCGCATGACCCGCGACGGTGCGCTGGTCATCACCCACGACAGTTCGCTCGAACGCACGACCGACGGTACGGGAACCGTCGAGGAGAAGACCGAGGCCGAAATCCGCCAATTGGCGACCAAGCAGGGCAACAAGATGATGTTCCTCGACGAACTGCTCGAATTCCTCAAAGGCAAAGAGGGCCTCTACGTCGAATTCGAGATGAAGACCAAACCCGAGGCGCTCTATCCCGAGGAGCGGCTCCATGCCTACTGCGACAAGCTCTACGACGCGGTCATGGCCGTCAAACCGGCCGACGCGACCTTCGTCTTCACCTCGGGAGATTACCGCGGCCTGCGTTACCTGCAAGCCAAGCATCCGGGCGTCGATCTGCTGCTCATCACCTCGAAGCCCTGCAACGACGAGACGATCGACCTCTGCAAGGCCATGGGCATCAAGCGCATGGGTGCCACGATGGACGGCACGAGCCGCAAAGCGGTGAAGAAGGCGCACAAGGAGGGGCTGATCGTCAGCCTGTGGCCCGGCCAGTCGGTCGAGGACTTCATGCTCGGCGCTTACCTGGGCTGCGACTACATGTGCACCGACGTACCGATCGAGGTCAAAGGCTGGCTGGCGGAGAAAGCTCCGTGGATCAAGGTGAAATACTGATCGCCCGCCCCCGACGACAAGAGCCCTCGCAGCGCATGCTGCGAGGGCTCTTGTCATTCCGGACCGCACGGAGCGCGCGGGCGTCAGAACTCGAACCGGCTGAGCACCGACGTCTCGGAGAGTTCGCGGTTGCGCGGCGCACGCAGGCGGAAATGCTCCGTCTGCTGATGCGCTTCGAGCGACGCGGCGTCCCGCCACGTCTCGAAAATCAGGATGCGCGACGAATCGCGGCTGTTCTCGTAGATCTCGTAGCCGATGCACCCCGGTTCGGCCCTTGACGCCTCGGCAAGCAGCAGAAGGTTTTCCAGCAATGCCGCGCGATTTCCGGCCGACACGCTCATCTCGACGTTCAGGCGTACCCTCTTCGGCGCCGTCGCGCTATTCCGACACCCCGCCAGAAAGGCGCCGAGCGTCAGAAAGAGGAAAATTCGTGTTTTCATAGGATCATTATCTTTCGGCACGAGGCAATCGAACCCGCCGGCCTCAACGGCCGGCTTCCTCCGCCCGACGGATCGACAAGCACTCCTCCACACGGTCGAGAACGGCCTGCGGCGGAATGCGCATACAGCGGTAATCGCCGAACTTGCAGCGCCGCTGTCCGTAGACCGAACAGGGACGACACGGCAGGTCGAGCTGCACCACCCCCTCCGGCGGACAACCGTAACCCAGAAAGCCCAGCGCGGGATGCGTGGCGCCCCACACCGATACGACGGGCGTGGCCACCAGCGAGGCCATGTGCATCGCCAGCGAGTCCATCGAGACGACACAGTCGAGATTGGCGATCAGATCCAGCTCTCCGGCAAAACGGACGCGCCCCCAAAGCGCCGTGACATTGGGATGTTCGCGCTCCATACGTTCGGCGAAGGCCGCTTCGCCGCCGCCTCCGCTGTGGATGAAGACGCGGTCGTAGCGGGCGCTCAGTCCGGCGACTAGTCCGGCTGCCAAATCTTCGGGGTAGGTCTTGCCCGCCTGCGCCGAAAAGGGTGCGAAGCCGATCCACACTCCTTTTTTCTCCCCGAACGGATTCGGCCGTACCGGCTTCGCCGCAGGCTGCGGATCGTCGAAGACGAAGCCCAGACGGCGCAGCACGTCGCAATAACGCACGACGGTATGTTTGAGCGGCGAGGCGGCCGGATTCGTACACCCCAGCCGGAACCACTTCTCGATACGCCCCTTGTCGATGCGCGCCGCCGGCATTCCGTGCAGCCGGAGCAGCAGGCCGACGATGCGCGAACGCAACACCCCGTGCATGTCGGCCACGGCGTCGATTCCCCGCCGCCGCGCCTCGCCGGCCAGACGCAGCAACCCGAGCACCCCCTTGTGGCGGCCTGCGTAGTCGGCTTCCAGAAAATCGACGTCCAGCCCCGCGAAGAAAGGCTTGAAGAGCGGCCGCGTGAGCACCGTAACGCGAACGTCGGGGTACGCTTCGCGCAATGCGCGAAGGGCGTGCGGCACCATCGCCACATCGCCCATCGCCGAATTGCGGATCACCAGAATATGTCGCGGCAACTTTCTATTTCTTAGCGCCATAGAGCACCGGATTCAATGCCGGATCGTTGTACATCTTCATCTGTTTGTAGGTCTTCATGTACTTGCGCCCCGCCTCGATGTCCTCGATCAGCTCCTCGATCGCACGCGACAGGTCGACCTGCTGCGAGAGCAGCACGTCGAGCTTTTTGCGGCAGGCGTCGCGGTGCGCCTCGTCCACGTCGCTGCGCTGCGTCTCCTGACGCATGTGGTAGATTTTCAGCGCCAGAATCGACAGCCGGTCGATCGCCCACGCCGGCGTCTCGGTATTGAGACGCGCGTCGGACTGCGGCACGACCGCCTTGTATTTGTCCAGTAGATAGGAGTCGATGTACTCCACCATGTCGGTGCGCACCTGATTCGACTTGTCGATGCGGCGCTTGATCGCCAGCGCCTCGACGGGGTCGATCTGCGGATCGCGGATGATATCCTCCAGATGCCACTGCACCGTATCCACCCAGTTCTTCATATAGAGCAGATGATCGAGCGAACCCTCGTCGAAGGGGTTCTCGACCGGATGATCCACATCGTCGAAACGGTGGTAATCGTCGATCGCACGATTGAAGATCCGGTTCGCATTTTCCGTAAACATAACTTTCATTTCATTAGTTGTAATTCTCGAAAGAAATCGCTATCTTTGTTTCACTATACACAAATGTAACGATTAATTTTGAAAAAATCAATACTCGTCGCGATTTTATTCCTTTCGGGGTTCGGCGCCCTCCATGCGCAGACGCGCCAGACCCGCGAGGAGTACATCGACCGCTACAAGCACATCGCCGTGGCGCACATGGAACGCTACGGCATTCCGGCCAGCATCACGCTGGCGCAGGGCATTCTGGAATCCGACTGCGGCAACAGCGCACTGTCGCGTTCGTCGAACAACCATTTCGGCATCAAGTGCAAAAGCGACTGGACGGGACGGCGCGTCTTCCACGACGACGACGCCCGCGGCGAATGTTTCCGCGCCTACGGCTCGGTCGAAGCCTCGTACGAGGATCATGCCCGTTTTCTGGATTCGCAGCCGCGCTACGACTCGCTCTTCGTCTACCCCGCCGACGACTACCGCAGCTGGGCGCGCGGATTGAAGGCGGCCGGTTACGCCACCGCGCCCGACTATGCGCAGCGGCTGTGCCGCATCATCGAGGAGACGCAGCTCTACCTGCTCGACCGCCCGCAGGGCGAAGCGCTCTACGCAGCGCGCAACCGCTCGCGCGCCGAGCAGGCCGTGGAAGGCTTCGAGGCCGGAAGCAGCGTGAATCCCCTGACGCCCGCAAACGAAGAGCGGATCGATCCCGACGATTTCCGCGTGACGATCAACGCCTACAAGGGATACAACATCTATGTCACCAACGGCGTGAACTACATCGTCGCCAAGGAGGGCGACACGTTCGAATCGCTCGCGGAGATCTTCTGCATCTCGGCGAGGAACCTGCGCAAGTTCAACGACCTGAAAGGCAAGGCACAGCCCGTGCGCGGCGAGCAGATCTACATCGACCGCAAGCAGAAACGCTGGGAGGGCAACGCCCGCCATCACATCGTCACCGAGGGCGAGACCGTCGCGTCGGTGGCCCAGAGCTATGCGCTGCGCGAAAAGTCGCTGCGCAAACTCAACCGACTCAAAGCGGGCGCCGCGCTGCGCAGCGGCCAGACACTGCGCATCCGGTAGACGGTACCTTTCCGGCGCGGACCCGACACATGCGGCCCGCGCTGGAAACGGCAGCCGCGGCAGTCCGGAAGGCCCCGCGCGAACGGCGCGACGCATAATTTACGGCAAGTGCGAAAAGATTTTAATTTTCAACGCTTAAATTTTTAATTTCACAATCCGATGGACCCTTCACCGCTACGAGCGAAAATCCTCGAAACCATCGTTCGCAAATCGAGCCTCAAACAGCAGGTCTTCGACAACACGTTCGCCACGTTCAACGAACTGAAAGACATCCTGTTCGAAATGTCGTCCGAGTGGGACGACGAACTCGACGGCCGCATCGACCGCCGCGTGCGGATCGAATACCGCGACCGCGGCAAGTTCGAAACGCAGTTCCAGGTGGCCAGCGACCTGCTGATCTTCCGGATGCACACCGACGTCTTCGAATTCGACGCCAACCACCTCGTCTGGCAGAGCCCCTACGTGCAGGCCGACCGCGACAACTCCTACTGCGGGATCATCGACATCTACAACTTCCTGTCGGACTCGTTCAAGTTCAACCGCAACGCCGACGAAGGCTACCTGATCGGCCGCATCTTCATCAACCGCGAACGGTGCTACTTCGTCGAGGGGAAACGCCAGACCTCGATGCGCCCGATCGCCTTCGGCCGCGCCGCCATTACGCGCGAAGCGCTCGTCGGAATCCTCGAAACGGCGATCGCCTATTCGCTGGACTTCGACCTGCTGACGCCTCCCTACGAGGACGCCAAGCGCGTGACGGTCGACCAGTTCAACACCAAGATGGACAACTCGAAGTTCGTCACGGGCAAACGCCTGGACTACGACTTCGACGTGGAGGACATCTGACTGCTCCCGACCACCCAGCTTTCCGAACCATGAAACCGATCTGCCTCCTATTCGTGCTTCCGCTGCTCGGCACGGGCTGCCGGACGGAGCAGTCGGCCTATCTCGAAAAGGCCCTTTCGCAACTCGAACGCATCGAACGGGTCGCCTACCGGAGAAGTTCGGAGAGCTATCTCCCGGGCGACACGATTCCCCGACGTTACCTGCGCTACTACGTCGAGCAGCGCAACCGCGCCGACACGACGCTGCGCCACAGCTACCTCTCCTATTACAACGCCGACGACACGACACGCATCGACGGAGGATACGACGGAACGATCGCCGTCGATCTCGACCACGACAGGCGCGAAGTGGTCATCGACGACTTCTCGATTCCCCGAGCGCCCTACCGCCTGACGGACATGACCTTTTTCTGCCGGGCGGAGGCCATCCTGCGCTACGTGCTCACCACCTCTGATCCGATCCGCACCGAGTTCACCCCCTGCGGCGACGGATACCGCCTGCGCCTGGACATCGATCGAGACTGCGTAGTCGAATTCTGGGGCCGCCCCTACTACAACCGCCCGCCGCGCGAACTGTTTCCCGAAGCGGAGCACTCGGCCTACGAAATCGTCTTCGACAGCGAGCGGATGCCCCGCAAACTGCGGCGCGAACAGACGCACCAGATCACCGTCGACTCGGTCTTCGACGTGCGCATCGACTACGAGCCGCAAGCGCCGCTCCGGCTGGAAGCGTATTACCCCGACGGCTACATGCTGCGCAAGCGCAAGCTGCGGAACCAAGCCAAGAAGCCCTACGACATCGTGGGCCGGCAGGCGCCCGACTGGACGCTCGTCGACGCCGATTCGACGGCCGTATCGCTCGGCGACCTGCGCAGCCGCGTGCTGCTCATCCAGTTCACCGGCATCGGCTGCGGCCCCTGCCACGCCTCGATCCCCTTCCTGCGCTCGCTCGAAGAGCGTTACACCCCCGCTGACGTCGGTGTGGTCGCGATCGAAACGTGGGGCACGCCGCTCCGCTCGCTCGGCGTCTACGTGCGGCGCAACCGGATCAATTACCCGATGCTGGCCGGAACGGACGAAACGGTAGACGCCTACCTGCCCGACCGGGCGGTGCCCGTCTACCTGCTCGTCGACGCCGAACGGCGCGTGCGCCACGCCTTCTGCGGCTATACCCCCGCCGAGAGCGACCGCACGATCACCGAGGCGATCGACAGCCTGCTACGCGAACAATAACGGCGCGCACGGCGGAGTTCGCAGACCGGACGCCCGTCCGCGGGTACGCCGAACAAAAAAAAGAGAATACGACATGCGAATATCGAAATTACCGACCCTTTTCCTTGCGCTGCTGGCCTGCTCGACGGCCGCTGCACAGGCGTTCGACTACGACGACATCGCCGACGGACGCTTCCGTCCGGCACAGTTGGCGGGCATCCGCCCCACGGCCGACGGCGAACACTACACCACGATCCGCGACGGCAACATCTTCCGCCACCGCTATGCCGTCGACGACGCGGGCACGGCCTTGCTGCCCGCAGCCGCGGAGGAGGGCGCCGTGGCCCTCGATTCGCTCGACCGCGCCACCGGCACGTGGTGCGACGCCGGCAGCCGCAGGCTCGACATAGCCGACTATGCGATCGCTCCGGACGGCGGAGTGCTCGTGGCCGACGGCGCCGAACCGATCTATCGCCACTCGTTCACCACGCACTACCTCTACTACGACGGCCGGCGCCTGCGCGAGATTCTGCTCGGCATCCCCTCCCCGCGCGACGCCGTCTTCACGCCCGACGGCCGCAACATCGTCTTTTCGAGCTGCAACAACCTGTATGTCTACAATATCGAACGGCAGGGCACGCGGCAGATCACCCGCGACGGCCGCTGGAACGAGACGATCAACGGCACGACCGACTGGGTCTACGAGGAGGAGTTCGGCTTCACGCGCGCCTTTGCCGTCTCGCCCGACTCGCGGCGCATCGCCTACCTGCGTTTCGACGAGTCGCGCGTGCCGCTCTTCGAGATGATGCGCTACGACGGCGCGCTCTACAACCGCGCCTACGACTTCAAATACCCCAAGGCGGGCGACGCCAATTCGGTGGTGACGCTCCACGTCTTCGACCTCGAAACGGGCCGTACGACGAAGGTCGACACCGGCGCCGACACCACGCAATACATTCCCCGCATCGGCTGGACGCCGCGCGGGGAGTTGTGGTACGAGACCCGCGACCGCCGTCAGCAGCAGATCGTCTTCCGCCGACTGGCGGCCGAGGCGCTCACGGCGCCGCAGGCGGAGCAGCAGACGATCTACCGCGAGCGTTCGCCCCGCTATGTGGCCCACGAAACCGACCGTTCGTTCCGCTGGATCGACGGCGGACGCCGCTTCCTCATTATGCAGGAGACGGCGACGGGCTGGATGCACCTCTACCTCGGCGAGCCCGGCGAACCGCTGCGGGCGCTCACCGAAGGGCGCTGGGAGGTGACCGGCATCGTCGGAGCCGACGACCGCGCGGTCTACTACACCTCGACCGAGCGGTCGCCGCTCGAACGCAACCTCTACGCCGTCGACTACAAGGGACGGCACAAACGCCTGCTCACGCCCGACAAGGGGTTCCATACGATCGCTCCGAGCGCCGGAATGCGCTACTACATCTCGACCTTCTCGTCGGCCGACGATCCGGGGCGGGTGGAGATCTGCGACGCCCGGGGACGCACCGTGCGCACCGTGGCCGACAACGCCGCCCTGCGCCGTCTGGCCGACAGCATCCGTCTGCCGCGCAAGGAGTTCTTCACCTTCACGACCGAACGCGGCGACACGCTGGGCGGCTACATCGTCCGCCCCGCAGGGTTCGATCCCGCACGCCGCTACCCCTGCCTGCTGACGCAGTATTCGGGGCCCGGCTCGCAGACGGTGCAGAACCGCTGGAAACTCGACTGGGAAGACGTGCTGGCACAGCGGGGCTACGTGGTAGTGGCTACCGACGGCCGCGGCACGGGCTACCGCGGCGAGGCGTTCAAGAAGAGCACCTACGGCCAGCTGGGGCGTCTCGAAGTCGAAGACCAGCTGTCGACGGCACGCTACATGGCCGCGCAGCCGTGGATCGACGCCGAGCGCATCGGCATCTACGGCTGGTCGTACGGCGGCTTCATGGCCCTTTCGTGCGCCTGCAAAGGCGACGGGCTGTTCAAGGCGGCCGTCGCCGTGGCGCCCGTCACCTCGTGGCGTTACTACGACACGATTTACAGCGAGCTCTACAACGGCCTGCCGCAGGAGAATCCCGCAGGGTACAACGAAAACGCACCGCTCATGCTGGCGCCGCTGCTGCGCGACGACCGCACGCGGCTGCTGCTGATCCACGGCACGGCCGACGACAACGTCCATTTCCAGAACTCGGCGGAGATGATCCGCGCACTGACCGACGCAGGCAAGGAGTTCGATCTGATGATCTACCCCGACCAGAACCACTCGATGCAGCCCGACTACACGCGGCAGATCCGCCAGCGGATGATCTCCTTCGTCGAACGCAACCTGTAACGGGCCGCCGCTGCGTTTCCACAGGCAGCGGATCCGGCAGGCTGCCCGTCGCAACGCAACAAGGTTAACGCACCGCACACGTCCGGACAACTATTCGAATCGAACGATGACAACAACGCCGACCCTCGTACCCGTTCAGCCTCCGCGCCTCCGTGCGGTGCGGAGAACGCCGGCCGTCGGGCAATCCCGCGCAGAGCGCCGCAGACCCGGCGTCCGCGGTATCGGGGCTACGGGGCCTTTCGCCGCGGAGACGGCACTCCCCGCATCGCACGTCCGCCGCACCCGACGCAGCACGCTCTGCGGCCGGCCGCACGCCGCCGCCTCCCCGTGCCGCAAAAACGACGGGGCCGCCCCGAAGGACGCCCCCGCAGAAGGCGGGAAAACCGCAGCGTCAGATCGAAATATCCAGAATCTCGAAGTGGATCGTACCGGCGGGAACCTCCACGTCCACCCGATCGCCCTTCTTCTTGCCCAGAAGCGCCTTGGCAATGGGCGTACCGATGGCGAGTTTGCCCTCGCGCAGGTTCGCTTCGTTTTCCGATACGATCGTGTAGCACATCTGCTTCCCGTTGGTATGGTTCAACAGCGTCACCCGCGAGAGAATCTGCACCTTGCTCTTGTCGATCTTCGATTCGTCGATGACACGCGCGTTGGCGATCGTCTCTTCCAGTTTGGCGATCCGCATTTCGAGCAGCCCCTGCGCTTCGCGGGCAGCGTCGTACTCCGCGTTCTCCGACAAATCGCCCTTGTCGCGCGCTTCGGCAATGGCTGCCGAGATCGCCGGACGCTCGACCGACCTCATGTGGTCGAGATCGTCTTTGAGTTTTTTGTAACCCTCAGCCGTCAGATAAATAATCTCCTTTGCCATAATAAATATCTCCCTTTTAAAGTTTTTCAATACAACAAAAAAATAAGAATTCCAATCTTGCGATCAGAACCCCATATAGCCTGTTTTCTACACAAAGATAAAAAGTAATTTCTTAATTTCCAAATATTTTTTGGCACAGAGTATGCCGCGAACCAAAAACCGACCCTGATCATGTATCTTTTCCTCACCGCATATCTCTTGCTGGCAATCCCCTCGGCGGCAGCCGTACTGCGGCAGAAGCAGACGCCCGTAGTAGCGATCGCATGGCTGCTGGCCATCGTGCTTCTGCCGATCGGCGGCAGCCTGTTCTACCTGCTGGCGGGATACCGCAAACCCGTGCGGGACGTGCCGCCCACCGACAGCCGGCCGGCGGCCGGCATCGAGCGGATGCTGTGGTACGGCTGTTCGACGCGCGTCCGCTACCGCAACCGCGTGGAACAGCTCCACGACGGCGGCGAAGCCTTCGCCGCGCTGATCTCCGCCTTGCAGGGTGCCCGCCGCTACATCCATCTCTCCTACTACATCTTCGCCGACGACCGCATCGGCCACGCCATCGCCGACATCCTCGTCCGCAAGGCGCGTGCCGGCGTGGAGGTGCGGCTGCTCTACGACGCCATCGGTTCGTGGAAACTTTCCGAACGGTTCGTGAGGCGGCTCCGCGGCGCAGGAATCGAGGTGCGCGCCTACGCGCCGCTGCGGTTCCCGTGGTTCTCGCCGCGCGCCAACCGGCGCAACCACTCCAAGATCGCCGTCATCGACGGCCGCACGGGATTCGTGGGCGGTATCAACATCGCCGAACGTTACCTCGACGGCGACGCGCTGGGGCGCTGGCGCGACGAACACCTGCGCATCGAGGGCGAAGCCGTCGACGACCTGCAACGGCTCTTCGCGGCCGACTGGGCGCTGGAAGGCGGCGAACCGTTGTCGGAGGGACTTTACGCGGCCGCGCCGGCGGACGATCTGCCCTGCTCCCCGCTTCAAATCGCATGGACGCGCGAAGACCGTTCGCGCACGACGCTGACCGATCTCTTCGCGCAGCTCATCGAGGAGGCGCGGCACACGCTGCGCATCTCGTCGCCCTATTTCCTGCCGCCGCCCGCGCTCTACGAAGCGTTGCTGCGCGCCGTGCGGCGCGGGTGCCGCGTGCTGGTGATGCTGCCCGCACGCAGCGACGTGTGGCTCGCCCGCCGTGCCACGGACGCCTATCTGGGTGAACTGCTCGGCGCGGGAGTCGAGATCTTCCGCTTCCGCGGCGGATTTCTCCACGCCAAACGGCTCATTGCCGACGAGCGCGTCGCCTCGGTCGGCACGGCCAACTTCGACTACCGAAGTCTGGAATACAACACCGAGGCGACGGCGCTGCTGCTCGATTCCGCGACGGTGCGGCAGGCGATCCGGCGCTTCGACGAAGACCTCGCCTCGTGCACTCCGATCGATCCCGAAGCGTGGCGGCGCCGCTCGGTGCACTACCGGCTGGGCGACCGCATCGCACGGCTCTTCGCACCGCTGCTGTAACAAACGGCGACTTGCATAGGTTTCAGAATAGAAAAAAATTACGATGAACGATCTGATAAACGCCCGCTGCGGCTGGGCCGGTACGGACGAACTCTACGTCAAGTACCACGACGAAGAGTGGGGCAAACCCGTCGACGACGACCGGATCCTGTTCGAGTTTCTGGTGCTCGAAAGCGCGCAGGCGGGACTGTCCTGGATCACGATTCTCCGCAAACGCGAAGGATACCGCAAGGCCTTCCACCGTTTCGACCCGGAGCGGGTGGAGCAGATGACGCCGGAAGAGGTCGACCGGCTGATGCGATTCGACGGAATCGTCCGCAACCGATTGAAAATCACCGCTGCGATCAACAATGCCAAGCTATTCAGGGCAATTCAGAAAGAGTTCGGCAGCTTCTATGAATACGTGCTCTCCTTCTTTCCCGGCCGGCAGCCGATCGTCAACGATTTCAAGAGCCTGAGCCAGATTCCCGCCACCTCGCCCGAATCGGACGCAATGAGCCGGGACATGAAAAAGAGAGGATTCAAATTCTTCGGATCGACGATCTGCTACGCCTTCTTGCAGGCCACGGGGTTCGTGAACGACCACCTGACGGGCTGCCGCTGCAAAGGCGGCCGGCAACAGACGGCCCCCTGAGCATAACCCTCCGCACGACCGTCACGACCGTCGGGGAACGATCCGCACGTCAGGGACGGACGATCATCGCGTCACCGAAGACCTCGCGCATTCGTTTCTCGCCCAATACGCTCAGCAGATACCGTTCGATGTCGCACTGCAAACGGCGGAACAGGAAGCAATCGGTATAGTTTTCGTTGTCGAGCAGCACGTCGCGGATCGATCGCAGCGAATTGGTGTAGTTGGACATCTCGTTTTTGAGCGCCACCCCCTTTTTCGAAGAGGCCGTGATCTTGGCGATCGACAGTTCGCGCAACTTCTCGCAGACGGTGTTCAGCAGCACGATCACCACATTGTCCATGAGCGTGTGGCCGTGCATGAAAAGATAGGTGTTCTCCGGCGTCACGCCCCGCCGGAAGAGTTTTTCGGCGAAAGCGCGTTTCGGTTCGATCATCTCGGCATGGCGTTCGCGCAACGCCTGATCTCGGCGTGCGACGTTGCGGCGCAGCCACGCCAGCGTCCGCAGCCCGTTGTGTTCGATTTCGAGGAAGTTGAGCCGCACCGACGCACGGAAATCGGCCAGCGTGAAGATGTGTTCCGACTCCTGCTGCGCCGAGTAGGCGTACCACAGAAAGAGCGGATAGATGATGCGCGAGTAGTCGGCCATGAACCGCTCGAAGTCGAAGATGCGCGTATCGTTCTTCGTGGCGCGCACGCAGACGTTGTGCAGCGACGGCGCATAGCAGAGGTAATTCTCCGTGGCGTAGGCGTAGGTGTGGAACATGCGGTCGCAAGAGAGCAGTTCGCGCGACTGTTCCGTCGAGTTATGAAACAGGTAGTCGAAATCGGAATCGACGCACAGCAACAGTTCGTCCGACGCCTGCGGAATCATTCCGAGCAGCACCTTCTTGCCCTTGGGCAGGTCTTCACGCGAAGGAACGGAGATTTCGAAACGCAGATAGGGGTTGGTGAAGCGGTCGAAGACGCCCCGCCAGAAGGCGACGTCCTCGTACCCCTCGACGAACACCCGCACCAACCGTTGCGATGAATGGACGGGCAGCGCCTTCGGCAACTCTTTGCACCGGGAACCGAACGGATTCAGCCGCCCCAGCTTATCAACGAATTTTCGGCTCATACTGTGGCCAAAGATAATATTTTAATTACTTTTGCACAAAACAAAACCGCCCGAAAAGACGTTCGGATCGGAGATAGAGGACAAACCCGCGACCGTTTCCGACAAAACCGGAGAAGGGAAGGCCGAAGGGCAGCGAATCCCGCCTGCGGAAGAACGGGTCCCGCGGCGGACGACGATGACACGCCCCGAACCGCGGAAACGAACCGACGAAAACGAACGAATCCGACACCGAAAAAGCCCCGCCCTTTTCAAAGGAAGGGGACGAGGGGAGGGATTGTCGATGTCCGCAAAGCGGCTATGCGCGGCTGGCGCGACGCCTCGCCCCGAACAACGGAAACGAACCGACGAAAACGAACGTTTTCGCTAAACCAAATGGGCAGAGCCGCGCTTGCGCGAGCTTTGCCATGGCGAGAAATGGACGAATGAAATTCAACGACATGAAACAGCACGACGCTAACGATTGGAAATCGCGGTTGGGAATGGTCTATTCGACCGATCCCGACTTCCGATACACCACCGACGAGGTGGAAGAGCCCGAAACCCTGCCGCCCGACAAACAGACGCTGCGCGTATGGCTCGACCGCAAGCAGCGCGCCGGCAGGGTGGTGACGCTCGTGCGGGGATTCCGCGGCACGGCGGCCGACTTGGAGGCGCTGGGGCGGATGCTCAAACAGCGCTGCGGCGTCGGCGGGTCGGTCAAGGAGGGCGAGATCATCGTCCAGGGCGACCACCGCGACCGCATCGTCGAGATCCTGCTGCGTGCGGGCTACGGCTGCAAGAAGGCGGGAGGATGACATCTACCCATACATACGAACACGGAATTGATTAATAGCGAACAATCAATAAACCCTCTACCATCATGAAGAACTTATTATCTGTTACCCTCGCTTTCATTTTTTCAATTACGACATCATTTGCCCAAACAGAAACGGCGAAACCCACACATGATGTCACGGTAGAAAGAGAAATTGCTTACGCAACAATCGAGAAAAAAGAGTATAAAAACGTGACTATCACACTAAAAGCGGCGCCATTGTCAGGCAATGTTTTCACAGATGGAATAAAAGTGATTGTTACGGATAATGCTACGGGCAAAAAGATTTACCAAAAACGATTCTCGAAATCATATCTATATGCTTTTTCCGATGGCCAATTACAAGTCGGGAAAGGCAATGCTTTGACACAAATAATCATATCCAAAAGTAAATATGGAGATTATTGGAATTTAGAATTACGAGAAAAAGGTATTTATTAACCTACTCTCAATTAAATTACTTGACACGCACCATCCGACATACGCTGCTCGTGGCAGCGCTGCTGCTCGCCGCGACCGTCGCGCGGGCGCAATATTACAGCTGGGGGGCCGACGCCGCCTCGCTGCGCTGGCGGACGATCCGCACCCCCGACGTGCAGGTCATCTTCCCCGACACGGCCGGCGCGATCGCACGGCGCACGCTCCATTTCATCGAGGCCGCACAGCCCTCGATCGGCTACGGATTCCGCCACGGGCCGTTGAAAATCCCGTTCGTCATGCACCCCGAGAACTTCCGCTCGAACGGGCTGGTGATGTGGCTGCCCAAGCGCGTGGAGTTCCTCACCTCGCCCGCGATCGACAGCTACTCGATGCCGTGGTACAAGCAGCTCGTGGCGCACGAATACCGCCACGCCGTGCAGTACAACAACCTCAACCGCGGCGTCATCAAGGGGTTGAGCTACGTGCTCGGACAGCAGGGTTCGACCGTGGGGCTGCTGCTGCTGCCCATCTGGCTCATCGAAGGCGACGCCGTGCAGATGGAGACGCAGATGTCGTCGTTCGGCCGTGCGCTGCAACCGTCGTTCACCATGGAGTACCGCGCCCTCGGCGACGCCGTGCGCAGCCGCCGCAACATCGACCGCTGGTTCTGCGGCTCGTACCGCACCAACGTGCCCGATCACTACCACCTGGGCTACCAGATCGCCGCCTACGCCGACACGCGCTACCGCGAGAACATCTGGGACAAGGTGGCGTGGTACGGGGCCCGTAACCCCTACATGATCTTCACCACCTCGATCGCGCTGAAAAAATTCTATCGCACCGACGTGGGTACGCTCTTCGCCGAGACGTTCGACGGGCTGAACTACTACTGGAACGCCCTGCCCGCCCGGCGCAATTCGTCGCGCTATCTCTCGGCGGAGCCGGTGGAGAGCTACACGACCTATGCCTTTCCGCTGGCCGTCGACGCGCAGCGGGTCCTCGCGCTCAAAACCGACTACGACCGCCCGACGCGCTTCGTTACGATCGACACGGAGTCGGGACGCGAACGCGCCGTGGCCTACACGGGCAGCGTCTCCACGCGGCCGGCCTACGCCGACGGGCGGGTCTGGTGGACGGAGTACCGGCGTTCGACGCTCTTCGAGCAGCGGGTCAACTCGCAGCTCTGCTACATGGATCTCGACCGCGGCAAGCCCAAAGCCGTGCGCGGGCGGCGCCATGCGCTCTACCCCACGCCGACCGACCGCGGGCTGGCATGGGTCGAATACTCGCCCGACGGGCGTTTCGCCGTCACGGGCGAGGCGGGTGTGCAACACTGGGAGGCTCCGGCGCAGACCGAACTGCACGGACTGGCGTGGGACGACCGCACCGCGCGGCTCTACTTCCTGGCCACCGACGATTCGGGCATGTGGCTCGGCCGCATCGAACCCGACGGGACAGCCACTCATCTGACCGAAGGGGCCTACATCACGCTGAGCGACCTCACGGCCCGCGACGGGCGGCTCTATTTCGGATCAATCGCTTCGGGCTACGACGAGGTGCATTGCTACGACCTGGCCACGGGGCGCCAGTACCGGCTCTCGACCTCGACCTACGGCTCGTTCTCGCCGTCGGCCGACGGCGAGGGCAACGTGCTGATGACCACCTACGACGCCGAAGGCTACCACGCCGCACGGCAGCCGATCGACACGCTACGCCCCGTGCGGCCGTCGCGCCTGCCGCGCAACGTCGTCAATCCGCCGCGCCGCAAATGGCCCGTGGCGAATCTCGACACGGTGCGTTTCACGGCGGCCGACTCCGTCTCGTCGGCCGCACGCCACCGCGCGCGCCGCTACTCGCGGCCGCTGCACCTGTTCAAGGTGCACAGCTGGATGCCCGTGGCCGTCAACCCCTTCAAGATCATCGACGAACACGACATCGACGTGCAGCTGGGCGTGACGCTCGTCTCGCAAAACCTCCTCTCGTCGGCCGAGAGCTACCTCGCCTATGCGTGGAACCACGCCGAAGGGTCGGTCGTCAAGGGCAGCCTGCGTTACAACGGACTGGGCATCGAACTGGAAGTAGCCGGCACCTACGGCGGCAATCAGGTGATCTATGCGGCGGGACAGGCCCAGCCGCAGCCTATCCCGGACAAATACTACTCGCTCTCGGCGGGCGCCACGCTGCCGCTGGTCTTCGCCGCCGGTTACCGCACCCGCATGCTGAGCCTCACGGCCGCATGGAACTTTTCGAACGGGCTGGTGGCCAACGTCGGGAAACTCACCTACGACGAGGCGACGCACAGCTTCACCAATCTCCAGCACATCGGCTACCGCGAAGGGCTGCACAAGCTCACCTTCGGCATCGGCTATTCGAACTCCGTGCAGCTCGCCCACCGCGACTTCATAACACCGCGCGGCTACGTGCTGAGCGCCAACTATGCGCTCAACCCCACCAACGACCATTTCAGCGACCTTATCTCGGTCTACGGCAAGCTCTACACGCCGGGCTTCGCGCCGCACAACTCGCTGACGGCGGCCGCCACCTACCAGACCTCGATCGGCGGGTTCAAAAACCCGGCGGGCGAGTCGTTCCTTTCCTACAAGTCGGCACGGCTGATCCCGCGCGGCTTCGACTCGAACGACATCAACAGCCGCAACTACTTCGCCGCGTCGCTCGACTACCAGCTGCCCGTGTGGTATCCCGAAGGGGGCATCCCCTCGGTGCTCTACTTCAAGCGCATCCGGCTGAACCTCGGTGCCGACTACGGGCAGTTCGACGCCTTCGACTACCGGAAAGGACGTACCGAGACGCGGCGCATCCACTCCTTCGGCGGCGACCTCTACGTCGACTTCAACGTTTTCCGCCAGCCCGCGTCGGCCACTTCGACGCTGCGGCTGTCGTTCTACGCGCCGAGCAAGGGCGGTCTGTGGTGGTCGGCCTCGCTGGGACTGCCGTTCTAACCGAACCGAAACCGAACCGGACATGAAAAGAATCCTCCCGCTGCTATTCGCGCTCTGTGCCGGCAGCGCCCTGCCGCCCCTGTCGGCACGGAACCTGCCGGCCGGCGAAACACCGCAAACGACCGTCCCCGCCGCGAACAAAGCTGAGCGCTTCATCCGGCATTTCTATACGAACTGCGTCTTCGGGAATGCCGCGTGCGGCCCGATTCTGGAAAAATGCTGTACGCAGCGTCTGCTCCGAAAACTGCGGGCTGATTACGGCTACGACGGCGAAGGGTATGCGGTATGGCTCTTCCGCACCGGTGCGCAGGACGGGCCGGACGACGTGTCGGAGATAAGAGAGGTAGCCGCGCTGGGCGACGGACGCTACCGAGTGGACTTCGTCGACATGGGCACGGAAGGGCGCCGAATCGTGAAAATAGTCGATGAAAACGGCGCAATGAAAATCGACGCCGTCGAATAAATCAAAAAATTCGTACCTTTGTCACTCGACAAAAACCGCTGACGCAACGTGAAAAAGAAGACGCAGGGCGCACCTGCCCCCAACTATGTGAAATGGCTGTGGTATGCGGCCCTCACACCCTTCGTACTGCTGGCCGCGATGCTTACCCTGACGGCGCTGGGAGCCTTCGGGCGCATGCCCTCGTTCGAAGAGTTGGAGAACCCGCGCAGCAACATCGCCACGGAAATCTACTCCGAGGACGGCAAGGTGCTGGGAACCTTCTTCGTGCAGAACCGTTCCTACGTGCAGTACGAGGAGCTGTTCGCCTCGGACTCGGTGACCCGCACCTCGATCAACGGCCGCGAAGTGCCGCCGATCGTCGCGGCGCTCATCGCCACCGAGGACGCCCGCTTCGACTCGCATTCGGGCATCGACATCCCGTCGCTCATCCGCGTAGGGGTGAAGACGATCCTCTTGCAGAACCGTTCGGCAGGCGGAGGATCGACCATCACGCAGCAGCTGGCCAAGAACCTCTTCCCGCGCGACACGGTACGCCGCCAGAGCGCGCTGCTGCGCAAAGGCAAGCTCGTGCTGGCGAAATTCAAGGAGTGGATCACGGCGCTCAAACTCGAATACAACTACACCAAGGAGGAGATCGCCGCGATGTACCTCAACATCGTGGAGTACGGATCGAACGCCTACGGCATCAAGTCGGCGGCGCACACCTTCTTCAACAAAACGCCCGACCAGCTCAACTTGCAGGAGGCCGCCGTGCTCGTAGGCGTGGTCAACGCACCGACGCGCTACTCGCCGGTGCGCAACTACGACAACGCCATGGCCCGTCGCAACCTCGTGCTCGCGCGCATGGCCGAAGCGGGCGCCATCACGCACGCCGAGCGCGACTCGCTCTCGGCGCTGCCCATTACGCTCAACTACCGCCCCGTCTCGCACAACGACGGGCAGGCGACCTACTTCCGCGAGATGCTGCGGCAGGTGATGAACGCCCGGCCCCCCAAGCGCCGCAACTTCTACACCGAATGGGATTACGAGCAGGCCGTCAAGGAGTACGAGAACAACCCGATCTACGGCTGGTGCCACAAGAACACGAAGGCCGACGGCACGCCCTACAACATCTACAAGGACGGGCTGAAAATCTATACCACGATCAACTCCACGATGCAGCAGTACGCCGAAGAGGCGATGCTCAAACAATTGCGCACGGTCATCCAGCCCAAGATGGACGCCCAGTACCGTTCGACCAAGGTGCTCTTCCAGAACACGTCGGCCGAAGAACGCGAGAAGATCGTGCGGCAGGCGATGCGCTACTCCGACCGCTACCGCGCCCTCAAAGAGGAGGGGCGCAGCGAGGCCGAGATCGACCGCATCTTCCGCACGCCCTGCCCCACGCGGGTCTTCACCTACCGCGGCGAACGCGACACGATCCTCTCGCCGCGCGACTCGATCCTCCACCACAAACGCATCATGCGCGCCGGATTCGTCGCCATTGAACCGCAGACGGGCCGTGTCAAGGCCTACGTCGGCGGCCCCAACTTCCGCTATTTCAAGTACGACATGGCCAAGCAGGGCAAGCGGCAGATCGGCTCGACGATCAAACCCTTCGTCTATACATTCGCCATCGACCACCTCGGTTTGACGCCCTGCACGCCGGTGCCCAACCTACCGGTGACGATCGATACGAGCAACGGCACGCCGTGGTCGCCCAAAGAGGCGAGCAAGGTGGTCTACGACGGCGAAATGCACCCCCTGAAATGGGGGTTGGCGCGCAGCCGCAACAACTACTCGGCGTGGATCATGAAGCAGGCCAAACAGCCCGAGGCGGTGGCCGACTTCATCCACAACATGGGCATCCGCTCATTCATCGATCCGGTCTACGCGCTCTGTCTGGGCACCTCCGAATCGAGCGTCTTCGAGATGGTGAGCGCCTACTCGACCTTCGCCAACGGCGGCGTGCATACCGACCCGATCTTCGTGACGCGCATCGAAGACCGGCAGGGCAACCTGATCGCCACCTTCATTCCCGAATCGCAGGACGCCGTATCGGAGCGCACGGCCTACACGATGCTCACGATGCTGCAAAGCGTCGTGACGAACGGAACGGCCGGCCGGCTGAAATGGCAGTTCGATCTGGGCGACGCACAGCTGGGCGGCAAGACCGGCACCTCGCAGCGCAACCGCGACGCGTGGTTCATGTGCGTGGCCCCAAAGCTGGTGGCGGGTGCATGGGTCGGCGGCGAAGACCAGTCGGTACACCCGACCTACGGCGGCGAGGGCAGCATCATGGCCCTGCCGATCGTGGGAGAATTCTTCTCGACCGTCTACAAGAATCCGGCGCTCGGCATCTCCAAGCAGGACCGGTTCCGCCGCCCCGACCGCGTGACGGAGTACGACTGCGAGGAGGAGATGCAGCAGTCACAGTACACGGAGGAGGAAGAGGGATTCTTCGACTGATCCCGCCCCGGACAACATTCCGCAGCATGACAATCCGCGCCCCGAAACCCGAAGACGCCGCAGCTGTCGCAGCACTCTACAATCACTACGTGCTGCACAGCACGGCCAGTTTCGAGACCGAACCGCTCGATGCCGAACAGATGCGGTCGCGGTTGGAGAGCGCAACCGCCCGCCTCGTCTGCGAACGGGAGAGAGCGATCGTCGGATTCGGCTATACTCACGACTGGAAGGAACGTGCAGCCTACCGGCACACGCAGGAGGTGACCGTCTATGTCGCCCCCGACAGTACGGGACTCGGCATCGGCCGGCGGCTCGTCGAGCGGCTCGTCGCCGAATGCCGCACGACGGAGTGCCATGCGCTGGTCGCCTGCATCACCGCGGACAACGACCCGAGCCGCCGGCTCTTCGAATCCATCGGATTCCGCCGCGTGTCGCATTTCGAACAGGTGGGGCGTAAATTCGGCCGCTGGCTGGACGTCGTCGACTACGAACTGCTGCTCTGAGACGCCCGTTTTCCGCCGCAGCGGGCCGAAAAATCCGGCGGACGGCGGAAAATCGCGCGGATTTTCTTACTTTTGCTGCGGGAGGCATCCTTTTGACTCCCGAAGCGTTCAACCACACTTAAAGAAGATCGACCATGAAAATCGCAATCGTCGGCGCGAGCGGCGCCGTAGGTCAGGAGTTCCTGCGCATTCTCGAAGAGCGTCCCCTGCCGGTGGACGAACTGCTGCTGTTCGGATCGGAACGCAGCGCCGGACAAACCTATATGTTCCGCGGGAAACCCGTCACCGTCAAGCTGCTGCGACACAACGACGACTTCCGCGGCGTGGACATAGCCCTCACGTCGGCCGGAGCGGGCACGTCGCGCGAATTCGCCGAGACGATCACCCGCCACGGAACGCTGATGATCGACAATTCGAGCGCCTTCCGCATGGAGCCCGACGTACCGCTGGTCGTGCCCGAAGTCAACGGACGCGACGCGCTCGACGCTCCGCGCCGCATCATCGCCAACCCCAACTGCACCACCATTCAGATGGTGGTGGCGTTGCAGGCCATCGAGCGCGTGTCGCACATCCGCCGCGTGCACGTGGCCACTTACCAGTCGGCCAGCGGCGCAGGGGCGCAGGCGATGGCCGAACTCGAACGGCAATACGCCGACCTGGCCGAAGGCCGTGAGCCGAAGGTCGAGAAGTTCGCCTACCAGCTGGCCTACAACGTCATCCCCCATATCGACGTCTTCACCGACAACGACTACACCAAGGAGGAGATGAAGATGTACCACGAGACGCGCAAGATCATGCACTCCGACATCGAGGTGTCGGCCACCTGCGTGCGCGTACCCGTGATGCGTGCCCACAGCGAAAGCATCTGGCTCGAAACGGAGCGTCCCGTCTCGCCCGACGAGGCGCGCGCGGCGTTCGAAGCGGCCGAGGGGATCGTCGTGATGGACGATCCGGCGCAGAAGGTCTACCCGATGCCGCTCTTCATCGCCGGCAAAGACCCCGTCTACGTGGGGCGTATCCGCCGCGACGTAACCAACCCCAACGGACTGGCGTTCTGGTGCGTGAGCGACCAGATACGCAAGGGTGCGGCGCTCAACGCCGTGCAGATCGCCGAGTGGCTGCTCAAAAACCGGTAACGGGCTTTCGGCCGGAAAGCCGCCGCCCCACGCAGCCGAGCGGAAGAGAGTTTAATTTCCGACACTTCATTTTAATTGCAAATTGCACTATCTTTGCGGCGGGATTGCCTGCCGTGCGGCGGGCGAACGATCGGAACTATGAAAAAACATTTGGGACTTCTGACGGTACTGGCCGTCATCGCATTGACCGTATTCTTCTATTTCCGCTTCTTCTTCGTCTTCGGCGAAGGGGTCAAGAGCGGTGAGTTGAACTATGTCGTCTACAAGGGAGTCCTTTTCAAGACGTACGAAGGCAAACTCATCCAGACCGGCATCCGCTCCAAGGAGGCGGGATCGATCCAGTCCTACGAATTCGAGTTCTCGGTCGAAGACCCTGCGCTTGCGCGGGAACTGATGCTCCAAGGGGGCCGGACGCTCGAACTGCACTATAAGGAGTATTTCGGAGCGCTGCCCTGGCGGGGCTTTACGAAATTCATCGTCGACAGCATCGTCACCATCGGGCCGCCCGTCCGCCGGGGCGTGGAGCTGCCGCCGGTGCAGTGACAGCGGCCGAACCGGCCGACAAACGAAAGGCGTGACACCGCAACGGTATCACGCCTTTACTTTGCAAAGGCCGGAGCGACCGACGGGGATTATTTCCCGCCGAGCAGAATGCGCGCCTGCGTCATCGCTGCCTCGGTGACTTCGCTGCCCGAAAGCATCTTGGCGATCTCGGTCGTCCGTTCGTCGGGAGTCAGGCGGGCGATATGCGTCTCGCCGTCGCGTTTGTAAACCACGAAGTGCGTCGACCCCTTCGAGGCGACCTGCGGCAGGTGGGTGATGTCTACGACCTGCATCGTTTCGGCCAGCGCGCAGATGATCTCGCCCATCGCGTCGGCGATGCGCCCCGAAACGCCCGTGTCGATTTCGTCGAAGAGAATGGTCGGCAGCTGCATCCGCCGCGCCAGCAGCGCTTTGAGCGCCAGCATGACACGCGACAGCTCGCCGCCCGATGCGATCCGTTCGACGGCGGCGGGCGGCGTGGTGCGGTTCGCCGAGAAGCGGAATTCGACACGGTCGCGGCCTCCCTCCATCAACGCACCGCAGTCGACGACGGCCGCCTCGAAACGTGCGTCGGGCATTCCCAGCCGCACGAGCGTGGCGACGATCTGCCCGGCAAAGACCGGAGCTGCCTGCTCGCGCGTGCGGTGCAACTCGGAGGCCAGCAATTCGGCCTCGTTGCGGGCGGCTCCGATCTCGGTTTGCAAGGCGGCCAGTTCCTCGTCGGAGTGCGTAATGGCGTCGAGCTGTGCGGCATAGCGGTCTCTGAGCGCAATCAGTTCGCCCTCGTCGGCCGCACGGTGCTTCTGGCAAAGCGAATAGAGCGTATTGAGACGGTCGTCCACCTTCTGCAACCGTTCGGGGTTGGTCTCGATGCGCTCGCCGTCCTCGGCGAGCGTCGCGGCGATGTCTTTGAGCTCTTCGAGCACCGAACGCAGCCGTCGGGACAAGTCTGCGGCGTGGGGATAACTCCCGCCCAGCCGTCCGATCTCCACCTCGGCGTTCTTGACCTGCGCCAGCACCCCGATTTCGTCCCCGTCGAAGGCGTTGCGCACGGCCGTGATCGCCTCGCCGATCCGATCGGCATTGGCCAGCACGGCCTGTTCCGCTTCCAGTTCAGCGACTTCGCCCGCACGCAGACGCGCAGCCGTCAGCTCCTCCGCCTGGTAGCGGAGCCACTCTTCGTCGCGCCGGGCCGCGTCGGCCTCCGCACGCAGGCGGGCGCAGGTGCGCTGCAACTCCTGCAAACGCTCGTATTTGGCGCGATACGCCGCCCGCAGCTCGCCGTTGCCGGCCACGGTGTCGAGCGCTTCGGTGCGGAACTCCTCCGAGGCGAGGATCAGGTTCTGATGCTGCGAATGGATGTCGATGAGCCGGCTGCCGAACTCGCGCAGCTGTGCGAGCTGCACCGGCAGGTCGTTGATGTAGGCGCGGCTCTTGCCGGCAGGAGTTAGGATGCGCCGCACGACGGCTTCGTCGGCGTAGTCCAGGTCGTTGGCCTCGAAAAAGGGGCGCAGACCGTAGGCGGCGATGTCGAACACCCCTTCGATCACGCAGTTGCGCTGCGTGTCGCGCAGCGCAGCACCCTCGTTCTTGTTGCCAAGCAACAGCCCCAGCGCCCCCAGCAGGATCGACTTTCCGGCGCCCGTCTCACCCGTGATGATGTTCAGGCGGGGATCGAATTCGATTTCGAGCGAATCGATGAGGATGTAGTTGCTGACCGACAGACGGCGTAACATGGCGTTATTCGTTTATCAACGTTTCGATTTTATCGGCGATGCGGGCGGCCACCTCGCGTTTGGCGAGCAGCGGCAGCGGTTCGTTGCCCGACTCCGAGACGAAGGTCACCTTGTTGGTATCGCCGCGGAAACCCGCTCCGGCGTCGCGCAGCGAATTGAGCACGACGAAGTCGAAGTGCTTCCGGCGGAGCTTCTCGCGGGCGTGCGCCTCCTCGTCGTCGGTTTCGAGCGCGAATCCCACCAGCACGCGGCCGCCCTTGCGGCTGCCCAGTTCGGCAGCGATGTCCTTCGTGCGGCGCAGGCGGATCGTCAGCTCGCCGTCGCCTTTCTTCAACTTGCGGTCCGCACAGGTCTCGGGAGTGTAGTCCGCCACGGCGGCGCACATCACCGCGCCGTCGGCACGGTCGAAGGCCGCAGTCGCGGCACGGTACATCTCCTCGGCCGAGAGCACGTCGCAGCGCGTGACGCCCGCGGGCGTCGGCAGGGCCGTGCGGCCCGTGACGAGGGTGACCTCGGCGCCGCGTGCCGCCAGCTCGCCCGCAATGGCGTAGCCCATCTTGCCCGACGAGTGGTTGCTGATGTAGCGCACCGGATCGATCGCTTCGATCGTCGCGCCCGCCGTCACGACGAAGCGCTTACCGCACAGCGTCTTTTTTTTTTCGGCGAGAAGCCGCTCCGCGAAGGCGACGATCTCGGCCGGATCGGCCATGCGGCCCTTGCCGCTCAGGCCGCTGGCCAGTTCGCCGTCGCCCGGTTCGACGACCTGCACGCCCGTGCAACGCAGCGTGTCGAGATTGGCCTGCGTCGCGGCGTGGGCGTACATATCCAGATCCATCGCCGGGGCGACGACCACCGGCGCCCGCGACGAGAGGTAGGTCGTCAGCAGCAGGTTGTCGGCCACGCCGTGGGCCATTTTGGCCAGCGTATTGGCCGTGGCCGGCGCGATCAGGTAACAGTCGGCCCACTCGCCGAGCGCCACGTGGGAGTTCCACGCGCCGTTTTCGGGGTCGAAAAAGTCGACCAGAATGGGATTTTTCGACAGCGTGGCCATCGTCAGCGGCGTGATGAACTGCTTGGCCAGAGGCGTCATCACCACGCGCACGTCGGCGCCCGCCGTCTTCAATAAACGACACAGCACAGCCGCCTTGTAAGCCGCTATGCTGCCTGTGATTCCCAGTAGAATGTGTTTGTCCTTCAACATGGAAGCGGGTGGCTTACGCCCTTTCGGGTCAGTTCTCCGTCTTCGCGCCCTCCTTGAAGAAAAGCTCGCCGTCGAGGAACTCCTCGGTGGCGATGATCGCCGGTTTGGGCAGGCGTTCGTAGTAGCGCGAGATTTCGATCTGCTCGCGGTTCTCGAAGGTCTCCTCCAACGTGTCGGTCGTCGTCGAGAACTCGGCGAGTTTGCGGTTGAGCTCGGTCTTCAACTCGGCCGAGATCTGGTTGGCGCGGCGGGCGATGATGTTGACCGTCTCGTAGATATTGCCCGTTTCGCGATCCAGATCCACCAGCTTGCGGGTGATGGTGTTGTTGGGGATGTTCTTTTTAATTTCCATCTTGCGTATCGTTTTTTTGATTCTTAGCCAGATAATCCTTCGCCTCTTTGGCCATGCGGTCGACCTCCTTGCGGTGGGTCGATTCGGGGAACTCGGCGATGAAGGTATAATAGGAGTCGAGCATCGAGAGATAACGGTCGGTCTGCTTGCGCTGCACCGAGTTGTGCGCCAGCTCGTAACCCGAACCGACGATCAGATACATCAGCTCTTCGCGGTGGGGCGTCTCGGGGTATTTCCGCAGGGCGTTTTTCAATGCCACGATCGCCGACTTGTGCTTGCCGATCTTGTAGTAGGTGTAGGCGTTCAGGAACTCCTTGTCGTGGAGCCGCCCCGTCAACTCGTTACGCATCTGCTCGAACTGCCCGTACTTCTCGCTGTCGGGATAACGCGACATGAACTCCGAAATGGCGACGATCGCCTGGCCGGTGACCGTCTGGTCGCGCTGGGGCGACGGCGAGAGGTAGTAGAAGCACATGGCGTACATCCCTTCGGCATCTTCGATGAAAGGACTGCGGCCGAAGGTGCGGCGGTAGGTGTCGAACAACTCCGAGGCCGTGTCGTAACTGCGGTTCTTGAAATGGGCGCGGGCGATGTAGAACGAAAGCGTGTCGGCCTTGCTGGTTCCCGAGTAGTAGTTTTCGACGTTCTGCAAAAGCGTGATGGCCTTGCTCCATTTTCCGGCATCGTACAACTCGACGCCCTTGGCGTAGATCGCTTCGGGATCGCCTCCCTTGATGAGGCGGTTGATGCCGCTGCACCCGCTCAGGGAGGCGCTCAAAGCCACGATACCGAGCAGGTAGAATAAGATTTTTTTCATTCTTTGGTTTGTTTCCGCGTGCAATACTCCACAGTCGTGCAAAGTTACGCATTATTTAACGAAAAACAAAACGAAAAATTGTCCGGCCCCGAACGAACCGGAGCGGGCGGCGATCGTGAATCGTCGTCCGGACGCGCACCGGCTGCGGAAACGACGGCTCCGAAAACGGCGCTATTCGTCCGCCGGCGTCTTGTCAGGCACGGAGATCAGGTAAAGCAGGTGTTCCAGTTCGCGCATGTAGTTGCGCTTGTGGTTCTTGGGCGAATAGACGTAGCAGTCGATCGTGAAGACGCGCTGCGTAGTCGTATCGACGGTCGTGTAGCTCACGAACGGACCGCCCATGAAGTCGTTCTTCACGTCCCAGAATCCGCGCAGCTCGACCCACAGCCGCCCTTCGAGCCGGAAGGTGCGCAGGTCAGGCTCGTAGACGTCGGCCGTAATCATGTAGGAGCCTTCCGACGGACCGGGGATGCGAGCCGCGAACCGGTTGCGCGCCTCGGTCAGCGCTTCGACCGTCAACGCCTGTTTGCCCGTATAGGGGTAGGAGTAGATGAAAAATCCCTGGCTGGCCTGCGGAAATTCGTAGGAGATCCACAGGAAATCGTCGCCCTTCGCACGGAGCTTGTAGCCCTGCGGCACGGAGAAGTCGACGCCGAACTGCTCCTTGACCAGCCCCGCGAGAAACTTGTCGGGGAATTTGCGGCCGAAATCGATCGTGCGGTCGCGTTCGGCCTTTTCCAGCACGTAGAGCAACTCCTCGCGGTGCGCGCCGAGGTAGTCGACGAGCGACTGCTGGGTCGGCCCCTGCAACGTCACGACGATCTGCGGCTGGGCATAGAGGTCGTACTGCACGGCCGCTGCCGGCTCCTCGACCTCCGCATCGACGAGTACCTGCAATACGTTGCGGTGACGTGTGACGAGATTCTCGAATCCGCTCGGCAGCACGCGCAGCACGTCGAAGAGCGGTTCGCGCTGGTTGAGTCCCGCGACGGGTTCGGTCAGAATGCTGCGCAGCGTATCGCCCAGCGCACCCTGCCATTCGGGCTGGTCGCAGACCACGATCAGTTCGTAGGGCGCACCCTGCGCGTTGATGCGCTGTTCGCCCAGCGTGCGGAACGCCTTGCAGCCGAAACACGACGCTGCGACGGCAAGCACGACGGCCAGTTTTACTACTCCTTTCATCGGTTCTATACGTTTTTGTGCGAGGAACGTGCGGACGCCGGTGCCGGAGACCGCCCCGTCCAGACGGAAATTCGTTCGCTGCAAAGATGGTGCAAGTCCCGCACGGCGTCGGATGCGATCCGCACGACCGGCCGCGCCGCCGCCTCTGCACGCGGGCTTCCGCCCTTGCAAAGATAGTATTTTTTGTCTACATTTGCACGGTCATTGTCTTCTAACCGCACATGCGTCTCAAACCGCCGAAATTCATCCGCTGGCTGATGCCCGACCTCATCTGGGAGATGAAGGACCGGTCGGCCGTCTACCTCACCTTCGACGACGGCCCCACGCCCGGCATCACCGAATGGATTCTCTCGACGCTGGACAAGTACGATGCCAAGGCGACCTTCTTCGTGCTGGGCAAGAACGCGGAGATGTATCCCGACCTCTACCGCCGCATCCTCGACGCCGGCCACCGCATCGGCAACCACACCTACTCCCACCAGAAGGGATGGGGCATGAGTCTCGAACGCTATATCGAAGACGTCGATTTCGCCAACGACCTGCTCCACACCGAACTGTTCCGCCCACCCTACGCCCGCATCACGCCGGCGCAGGCGCGTGCACTGGGCAAACGCTACAAGCTGGTGATGTGGGACGTCCTCTCGCGCGACTACAACCGCGCGCTGTCGCCCCGCACCTGCCTGCGCAACGTCACGCGCTACCTCGAAGGCGGGTCGATCGTCGTCTTCCACGATTCCGAAAAGTCGTTCCGCAACATGAGCTACGCCCTGCCGCGCACGCTTCAAGCCGTCCGCGACATGGGACTCAAATGCAAGGCGATCGACCTGTAAGCTGCACGCGCCGTCAGGCTGCGGGCGGACGCCGGGAAGCGCTCGTGCGGAAGTCCCCGCCCTGCGAAGCCCCCGCTCTACCCTGAAAATTACGGGGGCGTTCTCGCAAAGCGAGAACGCCCCCGTGCGGATTATCGCCGCAACGGGTTATTCGCCCGAATAGTAGGTCAGTTTGCCCATGTAGGTCGCCGTCACGTTGCGCCCCGCACCGTCTTTGAGTTTGAGTTCCAGCGTGTAGATGTCTCCCTCGCGGCTCACGTCGACCATTCCCGAAACGAGGCGCGCTTCGACCTGGCGCCGCACCGAATAGAACCAGCAGCCCCAGTAACCGCCGTAGGAGGCGTCGTAGATGCCGGCGATCATCGTTCCCGCAGGCAGTTCCTCGGCGGTATTGGCGTCGAGAAGCGTATAAGGCCCGTCGGGGATGTAGTCGCCGGCGCCGTGCGTGACGTTGAACGCCAGCTGCACGGCGTCGCCCTGACCGTAGTTGATGTCCAGATCGTAGTCCGCCTCGGCCAGCACGACGTTCCACGCATCGGAACCCATCTCGTAGATGTCGCCGTAGTAGATCGCCATACCCTGCGTGAAGGTCAGCTCCACGTCCTCGGTCAGATTGCTCATGTTGCCGTCCAGCGTGCGGTTGTAGAACGCCAGCGGCCCGTAGTATTCGAAGTCGCAGACTTCGTCGTTTTCGAGCAGAAGCGAGCAGGTCACTTTATAAAGGCCCTCGATCATCTCGACCTTGGCCGAACCGCTCTGCGCCTCGGAATAGGTGAAATCGCCCTCGTCGTCGTGGCGCGCCAGATAGGTGTCGCCGTCGCCGTTGAGCGTTCCGGCCGGATAGCCACTCCCGACATTCATCGGATAGTCTCTGACGTCCAGCGCCGCGAAATCGGGGTCGGCCGCCAGCGAACCGTTGAAATCGAGGCAGAGGATATAGTAGCCTCCGGGATCGTTCTCGTCTTCGACGGTGAAGTTGATCCAATAGTTGCCCGTCCCTTCGTCGTGATAGTCGCCCTTGTAGTATCCTTCGGCCCTTACACCCTCCGTCAATGCGGGTGTGTCGGGAGTATCGGGTTCCCCGGGTTCTCCGGAGTCGTCATCTCCATCTCCCTCCCCCTCACCCGGCGTTCCGGGCGTTTCGTTCTGTTCGGGATCGGTCGCAGGATCGTCGTCGCTGCACGCAGGCGCCATGCAGACGAGGCAGAGGGCAGCCGCTGCCAGCAAAAGTTTTTCGAATCTCATATACTAACTAACCGTTAAAATTATACCGCAAATGTATAAAAAAATATTCTTTTTGCGACGATCGTGTCCGGATTCGCCGCGTATTTGTTAATTTTGTCTCCGCCTATGAAACTGATCCTTGCCGTTACCGCCGCCAGCGGCGCCGTCTACGCCCGCCAGACCGCCGAGCGCCTCGCCGCACTCGACTGCGTGGAATCCGTAGCACTCGTTTACAGCGACGTCGCGCCGACGGTCATGGCGCACGAAGGCGTCGCACTGCCCGACCACCCGAAGTTCGTCCGTTACGACAACCGCGACCTGTTCGCCCCGCCGGCCAGCGGTTCGGCGCGCTACGATGCGATGATCGTCGTGCCGTGTTCGGTCGGTACGGCCGGCCGGATCGCTTCGGGCGTGTCGCAGACGCTCATCGAACGGGCGGCCGACGTCATGCTCAAAGAGCGGCGGCGGCTGATTCTGGTCGTGCGCGAGACGCCCCTGTCGCTCATCCACCTGCGCAACCTCACGGCGCTGGCCGAGTGCGGCGCCGTCGTGCTGCCCGCCGCACCGTCGTTCTACGCCCGCCCCGCCGACATCGAATCACTCTGCGCCACGGTCACCGAACGCATCGTCGCGCTCGTCTGCCCCGAAGCCGAGCATTACGAATGGGGAGCGGAGTCTTAGGCCGCAGACGGCCGGCATCGGTCGCAGCCATACGAATCGACGGAGCGAACCCTCCGCACGAGCGGCGGATACCGAACCCTCCGGCAGTTCGGGCGGATGTCTCCGCTCGCGGACGCACGCCCCTTCGGCAGGGAACTTTCGGCCCGGAATCTTGTATTTCCGATTTTTTTTGTAATTTTGTGCGCTATCGATCAATCACGTAAACAAAAACGATATTTTTATGGCAACAACCGCTGATATCAAAATCGGTGCTTGCATCGAGTTGGAGGGCAAGACGTTCCAGATCGTCGATTTCCAGCACGTCAAGCCCGGCAAAGGTCCCGCTTTCGTGCGCACGAAGCTCAAGAATCTGGAAAACGGCCGCGTGCTCGACAACACCTTCTCCGCAGGTGCGAAGGTGGAGTTCGTCCGCGTGGAGCGCCGTCCCTACCAGTTCACCTACGAGGACGACCTCGGAGCGCACTTCATGCACACCGAGACCTTCGAGGAGATCAACATCGACAAGGCGCTCATCACCAACTACGACCTGATGGCCGACGGCCAGATCGTCGAGGTGATGTTCCACACGGAGAAGGAGACCGTCCTCTCGGCCGAACTCCCTCCTATCGTAGACATGGAGGTGACCTACACCGAACCCGGCGTCAAGGGCGACACGGCGTCGACCAACTCGCTCAAACCCGCCACGGTCAACACGGGCGCCACGGTGCGCGTGCCGCTGTTCATCAATACCGGCGACAAGATCCGCGTCGACACCCGCACCCGCGACTACGTGGAGCGCATCAAGTAGCGAACGGCACAGCTCACGGAAAAAGGCGGCCGTCCCGATCGTCGGGACGGCCGCCTTTTTCCGTCATGCAGATTCAGGCCGTGAGGTTGGCCCCATATTCGACGAGCGTCCTGCGCAGCTGCCCGACATCGATCTCCGCTACGCCGACGCCCGAGCGGACGCACTGCGCCGCTGCGGCTCCGGCCGCCTGCCCCAGCCCCATGACCGAAGCCTGCACGCGCACCGATGCCGACGCGACCGCATCAGCCGAAAACGACCGGCCGGCTACCAGCAGGTTCGGGAAACCGGGGGCGATCAGGCAGCGGTAGGGAATGAAGGCCGCCTCTTTGAGGAACTCGCACCGCTGTCCGGTCGACGAGGCGGCGTGGATGTCGACCGGATGACATCCACGCGAAACAGCGTCGGGAAAGTCGACGGCATGGAGATACTCCTCGCCCGTGAGCGTGTGGAATCCCCTGATGCGGCGCGTCTCGCGCACGCCGGTCTGCGTGGCGGTAGCGAGCAGCGAGGCGTTGCGGAAGGCCGGCACGTGCCGGCGGAGCAGTTCGGTGAAGAGGTGGACGTGTTCGTGCAGCAGGCACTCCGCGGCCGTCGCCTCGCGGTTGTCGGCCATATCGGCCTGCGTGCGCGCCATGTTGACGAGCACCACCCCGGGCGTCAGCACGCCGCAGTACCACGGCCCGCCGAAGAGGGGTACCTCCTCCCGCTCGCGGAGCGCTTCGAGCGCCTCGCGGATGGCGAGGTCGTGGTAGTTGACACCCTGCCGGCTGTGGCGCAGCATCGGCAGCGCGTCGGTATCTACGCCGCCGAGCATGAAGATGAGCGAGGCCGGTTGCAGCGTCGTGCCTGCGGGCTGCATCGGGACGCCCGCCCGCAGCGCCAGGTCGGCGTCGCCCGTGGCGTCGATGAAGTAACGGGCGACGAGCGCCTCGGCGCCGTTCTTGTTCTCGATGACGACGTGCGAGATCCGCCCCTCCTTCGTCCGGCAGCCGGTCAAGTAGGAATGAAAATAGAGCGTCACGCCTGCTTCGAGCAGCATCCGCTGGGCGACGAGCTTGTACTTCTCGGGCGAGAAGGTGATATTGCCCAGCGGCTTCTCCTCCTCGGCGCCTCCGATTTCGGAGAGCCGTTCGACGAACTCCCACGGGATGCCGCCGACGATGCGGCGGCCGTTGTAGTTGAAGACGCTGATTGGCGCCACCAGTCCGGCGGTAGCCATGCCGCCGAGGAATCCGTAGCGCTCGACGAGCGCCGTACGTGCCCCGCCGCGCGCGGCAGCGATCGCAGCGATCAGGCCGGCCGGTCCGCCGCCGCAGACCACGACGTCGTACGAACCCACGACCGGAACCTCTTTCGTCTGTGTGATGAAATCCATCGTATCGAATGTTATTAAACGTACTCCGCGGTATTATCCGACGATGCGTTTTCGCTTCGCCTCGCAGAGATAACAGACCGCGAATACGACCGCCGACCGGCCCGTAAAGATGCCGCCGATTACCGGTGTAGAAACCGTTGCAGGAATCACACGCGACGGTTGCGGACGCCTACTTCTTGCGGACGATGCGCGCGGTGGACTGGGTCGTCTGGCGGACGAAGACTTTCGGCGTATAGCCGTACTTGGCCAGCAGCTCGTCGGTATAGCCCCGGATGGTGAGCAGCTCCATATCCTCGACCTTCATCACGTCGAAGCCCTCGTCGCGGAATTCGGCCACAGCTTCGTCGATATGCCACGAATTGTCGACGCACAACCCCAGATTGACCGCCGAATTGTGGATCAGATTGGTCTTGATGCGGTAGCGTTCGAGCAGCGAGAAGATCGTGGCGAACTTCTCTTCCAGCACGAACGAAAAATCGCGCGACCGCACCGTCAGGAAGACCTGATCCTTTTTGAGAATCAGAATCGGGACGGTCACGGGCGCCGACGTGCCGCGGATCACCGTTCCGGGCTTGCGCTTGTCGCCGAACGGGCGGACGTAGAGCGGGATATTCTTGTTCTGCAACGGCTTGATCGTCTTGGGGTGGATGATCTGCGCACCGCTGTACGCCAGCTCGATCGTATCGAGGTAGTTCAGCTCCTTGATCTGCTCGGCGTCGGGGAAGGTCTTGGGGTCGGCATTGAGCACACCGTCGACATCCTTCCACACCGACATCGACTCCGCGCCGAGAATATTGGCCACTACGGCCGCCGAGTAGTCTGAACCCTCACGGCCGAGCGTCGTAGTCGTCCCGTCGGGTGCGCCGCCGATGAAACCCTGTCCCACGAAGATCGTCTCCGCCGCACCTTCCACTTCGGCCAGCAGGCGGAATGCCGAGGCGTCGATATCGACCGAAGCGTCCTTGTGGCGCTGCTGCGTGACCAGTGCACGGCGCATGTCGACCCAATGGTTGGCCACTCCCGCCGAGGCGAGGTACTCCGAGACGACGGTCGTCGAAAGCAGTTCGCCGAAGGCGACGATCGTGTCGTACCACAACTCGGCGTCGGCCGCACGGTACTGCGTCTCGGCGGCGACGCGATCCAGTTCGGCGAACAACGCCTCGACCCGTTCCAGACGGGTCGGGCCGTGCCAGAGGTCGTCGATGATCGCGGCGTGATATTCGCGCAACCGTGCGATCTCGGCAGCGGATTTTTCGCGGTCGCCCCGCTGCACCCCCTCGAACACCCGTTCCAGCGCATTGGTCGTCTTGCCCATCGCCGAGACGATGATGAAGAGGTTCTGTTCGTCGTCGATGATATTGCGCAGGTTGCGCACCCCCTCAGCATTGCGGACCGATGCTCCGCCGAATTTATAGACCTTCATATCCTTGTTTCCCGTTTTACCTTATTCGAGCCGTCGTGCTGCTCCACTGCGCATGGCCGCTGCGCGGATACCAACATTCCCTCTCCTCTGTCCCCTCCCTTTGATAAAGGGAGGGGCTTACGCCGTATCGGCCTTCACCTGTTTCATCCTGCACCTCGGCAGTCAGCCGACAGGTATCCCGACGCTCTCCTACTCTTTAAAAGTACCTTACCCTTGTTTCCCGTTTTACCTTATTCGAGCCATCGTGCTGTCCAGCTGCGCATAACCACTGCGCCCCTTTCCGGAGTTCGCACCTTTTATTTTATTAATAATATTATCCGCCCCTACCATCCACGGTTCGATACCCGCTCCGGTACAGCACGAACAGGGGCGGTCAATCAGCCTTCGCCGACCTTCAATTCTCCGGCGCCGATTGTCCGTACGTCGTCCCCGTATTGTAGAACAGGAAAGCGTAGCTGTCGGCCGATTCGGCGATACGCTTCGAGAGCGGTTTGCCCGCGCCGTGGCCGGCATTCCGTTCGATGCGGATCAGCACCGGAGCATCGCACGCCTGCGCATATTGGAGCGTCGCAGCGAATTTGAACGAATGCGCCGGCACCACACGATCGTCGTGGTCGCCCGTCGTGACGAGCGTCGCGGGGTAGCAGACGCCTTCGCGGATGTTGTGCAGCGGCGAGTAGGCGTAGAGCGTGCGGAACTGCGCCGCATCGTCGCTCGTACCGTATTCGGTCGCCCAGCCCCAGCCGATGGTGAAAAGGTGGTAGCGCAACATGTCCATCACGCCGACCGCAGGCAGGCAGACGGCGAACAGGTCGGGACGCTGCACTTCGCAGGCGCCCACCAGCAATCCGCCGTTCGAGCCGCCGGCGATGGCCAGCTTTTCGCGCGAGGTATACTTCTCGGTGATGAGAAATTCGGCCGCCGCGATGAAATCGTCGAAGACCTGCTGCTTGCGGTCGAGCATACCAGCCTTGTGCCACCGCTCGCCGTATTCCGAACCGCCGCGCAGGTTGACGTTCACCACCACGCCGCCCTGCTCCATGAAGAGGATGTGCTCGGGCTTGAACGCAGGGGTGATATTGATCTGGAAACCGCCGTAGCCGTAGAGGTAGCAGGGATTGCTGCCGTCGAGCCGCAGACCCCTGCGATGCGAGACGAACATCGGCACGTGCTCGCCGTCGGAGGATTCGAAGAAGAGCTGTTCGGTAGTGTACTGCGCCGCATCGTAGGCCACCTGCGGCGTATGGTAGCAGGTAGTGCGGCCCGTGGGGATGTCGTAGCGGTAGACGGTCGGAGGCGCGGTGAAGGTGTTGAGCGAGAAGAAAATCTCCTGCTCCCTGTCCTTGCAGCCGAAACTCGGCACCGAGCCGATGGCCGGCAGCGGCACGTCGGCCTGCCGGTTGCCCTCGTAATCGTATTTGTAGATCTTGTTCTGCGCGTTCCGGAGGTATTTCACCCACAGGTATCCCCCGCCCGGAGCGACCGCTTCGAGCAGATCGTCGGGGTGCTCCGCGATGACGGTCTCCAACCCCCGGGGGTCGAGCAGATCGATGCGCGCCAGCCGATAGTTGGCCGCACTGTCGTTGGTCACGACATAGAGTTTGTCGTCGCGGCACTCGACGGGCGCATAGTCGTTGGCGAAGCCGGCCAGCAACGTACGGAACGGCTCCTCCTTGTCCGCCGGGCGGAAGAGAACTTCACTGCCCGACGTACCTTCCGACGCGAGGACGAAAAGCCAGCGGCCGTCGTCGCTCTCCCAGCCGCTGAAATAGCGCAGCGGATGCTCCGGATCGCCGTATATGAGAATGTCGTCGGCCTGCGCCGTACCCAGACGGTGGTAATAGACCTTCTGGCATTCGTTCTTCGACGAATAGACGTTCGCCTTCGGCGCGTCGTAGGCGCTGTAATAGAACCCTTCGGAGTCGGGGGCCCATGTCGCGCCGGAGAACTTCACCCATTCGATCACATCCTGCGTCAACTGACCCGTCGCGGTATCCACGACATGTATCCGCACCCAATCCGAACCGGCTTCGGCGGCGGCATACGCGCACCAACGGCCGTCGTCGGAGAACGAGACGTCGACGAGCGCCGTCGTACCGTCGGCCGAAAGGGTATTCGGATCGAGGAACAGTTCGCCCTGAGCCGTGAGCGAGCGCTTGCGCCACAGCGCCGACTGGTTTTGAAGGCCGTCGTTGAGGAAATAGTAGTAATAGTCGCCGTGCCGCTCGGGCGCGCCCTCCTTCGGATAGTCGTAGAGCGCCGTCAACCGGTCGTAAATGGCCTGACGGGCAGGGAGCCGGTCGAGGTAGTCGCGCGTGACGGCGTTTTCGGCTTCGACCCATGCGGCCGTCTCGGCCGAATTGTCGTCTTCCAGCCAGCGGTAGGGATCGGCGACGCGCGTACCGTGGTAGTCGTCGACGACGGTCGTGTCGCGCCGCGTGTCGGGATAGGGTAAATGGCTTATTTTCATCTTTCTGTTACAACCGGGCATCAACGCGACCACTGCGAGGGTCGCCGCCGTCCATACGAATCGTCTCATCGGTCTGCTTTTGTATTGTTGCCGCCGGACGGAGAGGGTGTCTCGCCGCTACCGCAATCGTGCGGGCTACGGACGAACGTCTCGCTTCGACCGGCGTTTATGCGGACAAAGATACGAATAAGCGAGGGCAATGTCAAATTTTATTCGAACATTGCCGAGCGGGAGTATCTAAGGCGCAGCCAAAGATACGAATAAGCGGGGGCAATGTCAAATTTATTTGAACATTTGAACATTTGAACATTGCCGAACGCGGGTATCTTCGGCATCGGCCGAAGATACGAAAAGTCGAGCGCAGAAGCAACCGTTCGTCCGATTCTGCCGTAACAAAGCATTCAAGGCGGAGCCAAAGAGTAGGAAAAGAGAGAAGATTTGCGTAACTTTGGCTGTCATAAAAACGGTAAAGATTATGTACGACGAACTCCGAACAACCGTCGAACGGGCGTGGGACGACCGCAGCCTGTTGCAGGACGATACGACCAAAGCCGCCATCCGCGAGGTGGTGGAACTCATCGACAAGGGGCTTCTGCGCACGGCCGAACCCGTCGACCTCGCGTGCAGCCAGTGGCGGGTCAACGAGTGGGTCAAGAAGGCCGTGATCCTCTATTTCCCGATCCAGAAGATGCGCACGATGCGCGCCGGCGAACTGGAATGGTACGACAAGATGGACATCAAACACGACTACGACCGGCTGGGCGTGCGCGCCGTGCCCCATGCAGTAGCCCGTTACGGAGCCTACATCGCTCCGGGAGCCATTCTCATGCCCTCGTACGTCAATATCGGCGCCTACGTGGGCGAAGGGACGATGGTCGACACGTGGGCCACCGTCGGGTCGTGCGCCCAGATCGGGAGCCACGTCCACCTCTCGGGCGGCGTGGGGATCGGCGGCGTGCTCGAACCCGTGCAGGCAGCGCCCGTCATCATCGAGGACAACTGCTTCGTCGGTTCGCGCGCGATCGTGGTCGAGGGGGCGCACGTCTGCCGCGAGGCGGTGCTCGGCTCGAACACGGTCATCACCGGTTCGACGCACATCATCGACGTCACGGGGGCCGAACCGGTCGAATACCGGGGCTACGTTCCGCCGCGTTCGGTCGTAATTCCGGGAAGCTACGCCAAGAAGTTTCCGGCCGGAGAGTACAGCGTGGCCTGCGCGCTCATCATCGGGCGGCGCAAGGAGTCGACCGACAAGAAGACCTCGCTCAACGACGCGCTGCGCGATTTCGGCGTTGCGGTGTAAAGGGAGGCATGCATCTCTTCGGCCTGGCCGAAGAACGAACGGATAAATTCTCAATTTCGCCATGATCTATCATATTGCGGAGACGACTTCGACCAACGACCTCGCGCGTGAAGAACGTTACGGCCACGGCGACGTGATCTGCGCCGAACGGCAGACGGCGGGACGCGGGCAGCGGGGACATACATGGACGAGTCCCGAAGGGGTGAACCTTCTCTTTTCGGTCGTGCTCTGTCCGACGTTCCTTCCCGCAGGCGAGCAGTTCCTGCTCTCGCAGGCCGTGGCGCTCGCGCTGGTCGACACCCTCGGCACCTGCGGAATCGATGCCCGCATCAAATGGACGAACGACATCTACGCCGGCGATCGCAAACTGGTGGGTATCCTCATTGAGCATCACCTCGCAGGCGGGCGGCTCGCCCGCACGGTGGCCGGCATCGGCATCAACGTCAACCAGACGGAGTTCGATCCCGCACTGCCCAATCCCACCTCGATGGCGCTCGAAGCGGGACGCACGTTCGACCGAGAAGAGGTGCTCAACCGGTTCCACGCCGCACTCATGCGACGGTATGCCGCGCTCGAAGCGGGCGACAGGGTGCCGCTTGCAGAGGAGTATCGCCGCCGCATGTACCGGATCGACGCTCCGCAGGCCTTCCGGCTGCCCGACGGAACCCGTTTCACGGGCGTGATCCGCGGTGTCCGCGCAGGGGGCGCGTTGCAGGTCGAACACCCCGACGGCACGTTGCACGACTATCTTTTCAGGGAGATCGAGTTCGAGGTGAAAAAATCGCCGGAGGAGTTGGGAATGAAAAAATAAGACGTATCTTTGTGTCGCCGGCGCTTCAAGCCGCAGGAATTCGGGACGCGGATCATCCTGCCGGACAGAAGGCCGGAACGGCGCGACCGGCGCAACCGGCGGAACGGCCTTCGGGATCGCACCGCTGCGACGGAAACGGATAGTTCCATGCAAAAAAGATAAAATATGAATGTTCCTTCCAATTTGAAGTACTCCAACGACCACGAGTGGTGCCGTATGGAGGGAGACACGGCCTACGTCGGCATTACGGATTTCGCGCAGAGCCAGTTGGGCGACATCGTCTTCGTCGATGTGCCCACCGAGGGCGAGACCGTCGCGGCAGGCGAGGTTTTCGGTACGATCGAGGCGGTGAAGACCGTGTCGGACGCATTCCTCCCCGTATCGGGCGAGATCGTCGAATTCAATGCAGCCGTCGACGCCGACCCTTCGATCGTCAACAAGGATCCCTACGGCGAGGGCTGGCTCGTAAAGGTGCGGGTGAGCGATCCCGCCGAGTACGATACGTTGCTCACGGCCGAGCAATATACCGAGTTGATCGGATAGTCCGATCGCTGCCGGATAATGGAACCGCCGCCCCTCTCGGGGCGGCGGTTCCGATTTACGATACGAACGAGTTTTTACAATCGGCCCGCCATCCCGAGGAGGAAATCCGAGAGGATTCCGACGCGAGGGCCGATTGCAGGCCGTCGGGAATATGTAGTTGTATTATCGTCTGTCGGCCTGCGGCCGGCGGAGAATGCTTCGACCGCCTGTGGCGGAACGATGCAGCCCTCCGCATGGAGCGGCTGCGGGCTGCCGCTCTCCGGCCGCAGTCGAAGAGCGAATCTTTTACAATCGTTAGTTTTAGCAGAATCGGAGTGTGAAAGCGTCGGAAACATCCTGAATGTATATCCGAAAGCATCCCGCACCTCCGATTGGGCGTTTCCTGCGAGGAGCGGATTTACCACCTTTTGTCACCGAAAGGTGGCGCCAAAAGTGTCCGCAGGGCACCTCCGTCGGGATCGGACGGAGGTTCTCACTGAGCGGGCACAAAAGACTGCGCTGTTTTGCACGCCCGCTCCGGGCGCTCGAACCGCCGTCCGATCTGATTCCTCCTCCGGTGCAATGCGGAATTTGCGGTGCGCTGCGCGCAACGATGATTATTTGCTGGTCTCCTGTTTTAACAGGTCTCCGGCCTGCCGGATCGCACTGCGAAAGTAGCGGATGAAGTGACGGCACCGGGTGAACGCCAAGAGTGGGTGTGCAAAACGACGTTCAGCAGGCGAACGCAGAGGCCGCTTGCGGACTTTGCCGAGCCGCCGCAGTCGAAGCGGCGCAATCCTTTGCGCCGCAAAAGCGGAGTCTTTTGTGCCCGCTCAGTGAGCGCAGGTGTCGTCACCCGCTGCTTTTCGCCGTGCTTGATCTTTTGGTGCTTTTGGATCAAGACAAAAGCACAAGAAGAAAGAAAATGCACGACAGAAGAAATCGATTCTCCGGAAAGAATTCCGACGTCAAGATCGGCTGCGTCGTATCTGCGGGCCGAAGGCCGTGGGACACGCCCACGGTGGCGGGCCTCCGCAGGCGGAGACTTCAACCCGCACGGCGCAAAGGTCCGCAATATTTCAAGCCGGATTGTGGGGTTTCGCAAGGCCGAAACCTGGCCTGCACGGCACGTTGCTCCGTGAATTCCCGAAAAGTTCGTTCAAGCAGGAGATTTCCGCCCGTCCCGCTCCGTTCCGACCGGCACGACGCCCCCCCCCGATAAACAACGGGAACCGTTTCCTATGAAACGATTCCCGTTTTCTTTTCCGCGGCGTATCCCGCCCGATCCGGCTTAGAGCGCGTTGACGTGCAATTGGAGCGCGCCTTTCAAGTTACCGGCCTTGTTCTTGTGGATGATGTTGTGCTTGGCCAACTTGTCCAGCATCGACGTTACCTTGGGCAGCAACGCTTCGGCAGCGCTCTTCTCGCTGGTGTTGCGCAGCGCCTTCACCGCATTGCGCGCCGTCTTGTGATAGAGACGGTTGTGCGCACGTTTGGTAACGGTCTGGCGAATCCGCTTCTTGGATGACTTATGGTTTGCCATAATTTCGTTTTTTTATTTTATTTCACTTTTCGTCAATAAGCAAAACGGCCGTAGCCGCCCTCGGATAGGTCGCTAAAACCCGCTCCTGCAACGTATCACCCGTGAAAGCCGCCCACCTCGCCGATCCGTATCGGGCAAAACTTCTGTTCCGTCCCTCCCGCTTCCGGCAGCCCCGCGGCCTCTCGTTTGTAGCCCATAGCAGAATCGAACTGCTCTTTCAAGAATGAAAATCTTGCGTCCTAACCGATAGACGAATGGGCCTACTCACCGCTATTTCCGCCTCGCAGCGTACTTTAGCGGTGCAAAGATAAGCAAAAAAGCGATCGAAACAAAAAATGGAATAAAAAAATTGCGAAATAAACGCATTTTAAACTGCAATCTACCGATAATCAACGCACTGCAAGAACAAACGCAATCTATTCCGCAGTCACCTCCGCACCGTTACCGTGCGCGTCGAGGCATCGAAGGCCACCGTCCCGTTGTCGAAAAGCCGTTCGATATGGCCGCTGCGAATCATTTCGTCGGTAGGCAGGAGGTGCAGCCGCGGCGGATCGATCAGCGCGACGGCGTCGCACAGCGTCAGCGCGATGTCCAGTTCGTGCGTCGAAAAGAAGATGCACTTCCCCTCGTCATGCGCCAGCCGGCGCAGCAGCGTACACAACTCGTAGCGATTGGGCATGTCGAGAAAAGCCGTCGGCTCGTCGAGCAAGATCACCGGCGTGTCCTGCGCAAGCGCACGCGCGATCATCACGCGCTGCGCCTCGCCGTCCGACAGGCGATCCATCGGCTTGTCGGCGAAACCGCCCATCCCCACCAGATTCAAGGCACGGTCGACGACCGCACGGTCTCCGGGCCGCAGACGCCCCAGCCAGTCGGTATAGGGAGCCCGCCCCAACCCTACCACGTCGCGGCTGGCGAGGTTGGCGATGCGCACCTTCTCGGTGGTGACGAAACTCACGACCTGCGCGAGCTCGTGCGCCGGCGTCGCACTCAGCAGGCGTCCGCAGAGCCGTATCCCGCCCGACAGCGGCGCCTCGAGCCCCGCGACCGCACGCAGCAGCGTACTTTTTCCCGTGCCGTTGCGTCCCAGCAACGCGACGAGCCGTCCGCCGCCGATAGCCGCCGAAACATCTTCGAGCAGCACCCGGTGCCCGTAGCCGATAGTGATATGCTGCAATTCGACGTGTGTCATACGATATTCTTATTACGCACCACCACCCACACCACGATCGGAATGCCCATGAGCGCCGTCAGCGTATTGACCGGCAGCGCCAGCTGTTTCGAACAGAGATCGCAGACGAGCAGCATCGCCGCACCGAGCAGCATCGAGGCGGGCATGAGTAGGCGGTGGTCGGCGCTGGCGAAGAGCATCCGCGCCAGGTGCGGCACGGCCAGCCCCACGAAACCGATCGGGCCGCAGAAGGCGGTCACGGTTCCCGACAGCAACGTCGTGGCCAGAAAGATCAACGTGCGTGTACGGCCGACATTCAGCCCCATCGTGCGGGCGTAGCGCTCGCCCAGCAGCAGCAGATTCAACGGTTTAAGAACGGCGAACGTCAATCCCGTACCGACCGCCACGGCCGGCACGAGCAGCGTCAGCTGCGGGATCGTCACGTCGCCGAGCGATCCCATCGTCCAGACGACGAACGATTTGAGAGCCGCCTCGTTGCTCATGTATTGGAGAATCTCGACGAGCGCCCCGACGGCCGATCCGAACATCATTCCCAGAATCAGAATTACCATGATGTCCTTGATACGGCGGCTGACGGCCATGATCAACAACAGGATGAGCGCCGACCCGATCCATGCGGCGCCCGCCGTACCGACGCTGGCCAGCAACGAATGCCCTGCGATGCCCAGCAGCGGCGCCCCCAACAGAAACAACGCCACGCCGAGACTCGCGCCCGAGCTGATACCCAGCACGAAAGGGCCCGCCAGCGGATTGCGGAACAACGTCTGCATCAACAGGCCGCTGGCCGCAAGCGAAAACCCCGCCAGCACGGCGACGACGGCCTTTATCAACCGGATTTTCAGAATGATGTCGCGCGCCATGGGATCGCACGGCCCGCCCGTCAGCAAGGCCCACACCTCGCGGCCGCCCACGCCGACCGATCCCGATGCGAGATCGAAGGCGAAGAGCACGACGACGACGATCGCAAGGAGGCCGAAAAGAATTCCTCGGCGGATTTCGAGGGCGGATTTCACTTTTTACGAAAATTATTCGGACAAAAGTAGTAAATATTTCAGAAAATAATTATCTTTGCACCGCAAAACCGACCGAGGGTTTGCACCATACGCCATCGGGGTGTAGCTCAGCCCGGTTAGAGTACACGTCTGGGGGGCGTGTTGTCGCAAGTTCGAATCTTGTCACCCCGACTAACCGAGAATCCTTGATATTCAGTCGAATATCGAGGATTTTTCTTTTATGCCGTATGGTCGGGAAAATGGCGGTGGTACACAAGTGGGACATAAATGGTCGCTATCCGGAAATTTCGATATTAGCCGTTAAGTATTTGGTTGTCGGTTAGTTGCTGCATTCGGGCCTATACAGTCGCTCCGAACAGGCGGATAATGAATTTTATCGGGTTCATGACTATATGAATGAACTGTAATCGCGTCGCAGTATCTTATGCAGGGGGGGGGCGACGAAGCGACCTGCCGGATGGATTGCGGCAGGCCGGGACAACTAACGACGGTCGGGATGAAGATTCGAAAACGATGCGGATAACGACTCACTGCCATGGGCTTTATCCGTGGCTGCAAGTACATGCGAGACCATCAAAAACTACAATATTGAACATTTCGCCCTCCTCTTGTGGTTCCACAATTGGCGGAGATTCTTCAAATATAACGACAAGACTCATTTTAAAATAGGTATTCAGCCTCGGCATCGCCGGCTGCACTGGCGGTTCGCCGCTATCCGACGCAGCCTGCACTCGCAAAAAAAATGCGCGGCACCGACCGCAGACGGCGGAACGAGCGGAACATGCAAAACAAAACGAACAGGAGTATTCGGACGGATAAATACCGATATCGCCATTTCGAGCGGACACCTTGGACAACGACCCCTTCTCCTCGGAGGGGGGGGGTAGTGCCGTTCGCAAAACGGGACGATTGCAATACGGAAGCCAATGACTCCGCAATATCATTCGCACGAATGTCGGAGATTTATCTTCGGCAGAAAAAGGTATCGCAACTTACACGAGTCACCGAAGAGAACGACGACGCCGGCGTCGCGGGACGAGTCAGAAATCGAGCCGGAAATCAAAGGGTTTCGCCTCTCGGTCGGACACCGGCATACGGCGATACGCTCAACAGCACCCCGAGACCTTCATGCCGCCGCCCCCCCCCGGAACCCTCCGTACGGAGCAATTCCAGCTCCGGCAGCAATCCCCGCACGCCCCCCCCCGAAACAATATCCCGCGATTTCATGCGCAGAAAAACTCCGGCCGGATGAAACGAAATACCAAAAACGACAACCAACCGCATGAAAATTTATTCGTTCCGTATTTTGCAAATTGAAATTTTTTATTTATTTTTGTCTAAATGCTTCCCCTTAATGGAGAAGCGCCCCGACCACTACCGACCAAAACCGAACCGGATGGGAACCTCGACCATCGTCTATACGATCTTCGCTCGCAGGATGCGGCACGCTTCTACGCGCCGTAGCGAGGGAATAATTCCCCCCCCCATCGGTATTTAGATCGTAGCCCACTAACACACGTACGATTCACGTGCGCGCATTGTTTTCTGCAATGTGCGCTCCTCTTTTTGCATTCCGTTTCCGGCCGCATCCTGTCTCCGCAGAATTCCTAAATCCCATATACTATGCTTCAAAATCTACTAAGAACCTTAAACTCTTTCAGCAAAACGACAGTATTGCTGATCTGCTGTTGCTGTCTGGGGTGCGGCAACGGTGAAAAAGAAATCGACGACCCCGACCGTCCCGACCGACCGGACGGCGACGAATACGAGGACATCGAGGTGGTGGACGGCAAAGTGCGTTTCTACCTGTCCGAGTCGGAAAACGGCATCCGCCGGCCGATGGGCGTCGGCGAGCGGGTATGGAATGAGTCGAAGGTAACGGTCAACGGCAAGCCCTATGCGATTGCGACCGATGAGAACGACCGCCGCTATATCGACGTCGCGGCATCGAACGCCGGCACCTACAACGCCACACTGACCACTACGGAGTCCGGCAGTTGGTATGACACCTCGGTCTACACCGATGTGAAACTCCCCTACTCGCAGTTCTGGACGACGACCGCCCAAGCGCTGCAATCGTACCCGATGTACGGTTCGTACACCAAAGAAAACGGCAACAAGCTGATTTTCGACGACGCTTTCGCCGTGCTGGACGTGGCGCTGACGGGATCGGCCGAAATCGCTTCGGTGAAGGTCGCGTCGCCCGACGAAGAAATCGTGGCCGGATTCGCCAACTATCTCCCCTCCCGCGGGGGCTTCTCGATGACCGAAGGCGTCGACTTCGCCGTGCTCAACTGCACCGACGACGGCCGCTGCGTGGCGCTGGACAAGGGAACGACGAAACATTTCCACATCATGCTGGCGCCGGGCGACTATCCGACGGGGTTGGAGATTACCGTCGGCGACGCGGAGCACCGCGCCATGAAACATACGCTGGCGTCCCTGCAACTCGCCGCAGGCGAAGTATACACCGTCGATCTGGCCTATACGCCCGACGCCGACCTCGTCTTCTACGAAGGTTTCGACAACTTCGTCTGGGGCGGCGACATCATGGGCGGACAGGAGGCGTCGGGCTACGCCCCGACGGCCGAAACCGTTACGACGGACTCGGGAACGGACCGCGACGGTTATGCGGACGCCTTCGAACGGGTCGCCTACAACAACCCCGGGTCGGCCTTCATCCAGTCGAATACGTGGGATGAAGTCAACGGCAAGACGGTCGGCACGTCGCATCAAATGTCCGACTCCTACGTGGCCAGCCGCAACATCGCCGACTACACCTTCATGTTCCGCTGTCAGGAGTATCAGGGTTATCTCGCCTGCGGCACGGGGAACACGGGCCGCGGCATCTTCCAGACCGCCGCGCTTCAAGCCATAGAGGGCATCGGCTCCGTGCGCGTCGCATTCGACTTCTGCTACCAGTACGGTTCGACGGACGTCCTGCTGTTCCAAGTCCTCAACGGAGGAATGATCGCCTCGGCGACCGTCGACGGGCACTCCGTCACGCTGACCGACGAGAATTCGGGCTACTCGGGTGCAACGGGAAAATACATCGTCGAGAAAAACTACGTGACGCTCCCGTCGAGCGAGTCGGCCGTCAAGGAGTGGCACCGCGTGGAGGTCGTCGTGGAGAACGCGACCGACGGCACGATGCTCTACTGGGCGGGCAACGACACAAGCAGCGGCGTCCATGGCTTCTATCTCGACAACATCGAGGTGCGTTCGCTCGGCGAAGCGGAGCGGGGCGAGAACATTCTGCGCGTGCTCTACTGGAATATTCAAAACGGCATGTGGTCGGATCAGGCCAACGATTACGACAACTTCACGGCTTGGGTGAAGAAGTACGACCCCGACGTGTGCGTATGGTGCGAATCGGCGACCATCTACAAGGACAATACCAATGCAGGAGCGCCCGCATCCGATAAGTTCCTGCCCGACGGCTGGCCGGCACTGGCAGCGCGCTACGGCCACTCGTATACGGCCGTCGGCGGCTGGCGCGACAATTATCCGCAGACCATCACCTCGAAATATCCGATCGAGACGCTGCTCAAAATCACGGATACGGAGCAGGCGGGAAAACCCGTTTCGCACGGCGCCGCCATCCAGCAGGTCACCGTGAAGGGCCATAAAATCAATGTCGTGACGCTCCACACGTGGCCGCAGGCCTACGCCTTCGGCGTCACCGGCTCGGCAAATCAGGCGGCGAGCGCCGCCAACAACGAAGGCGACAAGTACCGTGCGTTCGAAATCGGGTACATCTGCGACAAGACGGTCAACGATCCGGCCTACGCCGCACAGGAGGATTGGCTGATGATGGGCGACTTCAACGCCCGTTCCCGCGTCGACAACTGGTTCTACAACTATCCCGAGAACGACACCCGTCTGCTGGTTCACGATCACATCCGCAACAATACCGATTTGGTGGACATCATCGCCGAGCGCAACCCGGGACGCTTCATCTCGTCGACCTACGGCAATGCCCGCATCGACTTCATGTACGCCTCGCCCTCGATGTACGGACGTGTCGCGAACGCGCTGATCGTCATCGACAAGTGGACGACGGCAACCAAGAGTCCCTACGTGTCCAACTTCTACGACCCCTCGGACCATCGTCCGATTTTGGTGGATTTCGAGTTGAAATGACCGTTGGGAACGAATCTCCGACATGAAACCAATACTACTACTGTTAACCTTATCGACTTATGAGAAAAACATTTCTGACGGAAAGTCTCGCCCGCTTGCTGCGGGGAGCGATCGGAATCGCGTGCCTGGCGGCGGCCTGCGTGTCGTGCGAAACGCACTCGAACTCCGACCGCAGCGAGTCGATCGCGGTCTACGCGGACCCGATCGAAAAGAAGCCGGTCGACGCCGTATACGTCGGCGTGCAGGGCGGGCAGGCGAAAATCTATGCGGAGGCGAACGTCGACTTCGTCGCCTCGTGGGAGGACGACGCCGACATGCCCTGGGCGGCAGTCCTGGACGACACTGCGGTCGACCCGCTGACGGGGTGCCGCATAGTGACCCTCGACGTCCAGCGGCGTGTCGAAACGGGCTGTTACTACACGCGGCGCACGGGTATGCTGATTCTGGCGGCGACCGACGGGACGCTGAACTACAACCGCATAGTGCCCGTACACCAAGGTTCGACAGCTCGCGTGAGCAACGATTTCTCCTCCATGAAGTACGGCAAAACCGATCCCCGCTTCACGGACGACGAGACGCCCATCGACGACTGGACGACCGCCCAGAAGGATTACGGCTTCTCCTCCACGACAATCGACGGCGAGGAGCACGCCCACTGCTACGGCAAGAACGGCTATCTGAAATTGGGCGACGACGAAGGACACGGCGCCGACCTGATTTCGCCCTACACCAACACGCTGCGCAGCGACTCGATGCTCATGGTCTCGTTCCGCGCTGTGGCGTATACCGACTTCTACACCGGAGCCAAGGACGACAACAAAATCAAGGTCGAGGTACTCGACGGGGGCGTAATCGCCGATTTCGCCGACACGGGCAAGACCTCGATCGAGCTCGAAGCCGCCTACTACGACCCCCGGAGCGACGAGTTCCCCGAGAACATGTGGGAGGGAAGCGACCTGCTGGTCTTCGTGGTCGGAACGCAGCTCAATCCGATTACGGTCAACACGCGCATCCGCATCAGCTGCGGCTCGTTCACACAGACGTCGCCGGTCAACAACCGCATCTTCCTCGACAATTTCTACATCCGCCGCCTCGAAGCGGACGAAGAGAATTACTTTACCGAAAACAACGGCAGCGGCAAGGACATAATCCTCGGAGCGCCTCTCGAGGAGGGTCAGGAGTAAGCAGGCCGGAACAAGTCGTATCACCTAAAACAACCTGAAATGAACAAATTTCTTCACACAATGAGCGTTTTCGCCCGTGCGATGTCGCTGGGGGCGATTCTGATAATGCTCGCAGCATACACGGCACCGGCGAAGGCTCAGGAACAGCCGCAGGCGGTTCACGGCATCATCTTCGACTCCGAAGGCAATCCGCTGGTCGGAGCCACAGTGGTCGTCGCTGGCGGAGTGCAGGGCACGACGACCGACACCAAAGGTAAATTCACACTCAAAGTCAAACCCTCCGATTCGCTGACATTCTCCTACCTCGGCTACACGTCACAGACGACGAAGGTGGGCAGCCGCACGAAATTCAACATCCGGCTGGAAAAGGACGCCTCCACCGACATCGAAGAAGTGGTGGTCATCGGCTACGGCCAAGTGGCCAAGAAAGACCTGACCGGTTCGGTCTCTACGGTCAAGATGAACGACATCAAGGACCTGCCCACGCTCTCGGTCGACAACGCATTGCAGGGACGTATCGCCGGCGCCGACTTCATGTCGACTACCGGCGAACCGGGCGCCACCACGACCATCCGTATCCGCGGCACGCGTTCGATCAACGCCTCGAACGAACCGCTGATCGTCGTCGACGGCGTGATGGACGCCATCCACGACCTGAACGACATCAACTCCGACGACATCGCTTCCATCTCCGTGCTGAAAGACGCCTCGTCGACGGCCATCTACGGTTCACGCGGCGCCAACGGCGTCATCCTCATCACCACCAAACGGGGACTCGGCACGACGGGCAAGCCGAACATCACGTTCAAGACCGACATCGGCTTCTCGCAGCTGCCCCGCCACCTCGACATCATGAACGCGGCGGAATTCGCACAATACCGCAACGACTACGCCTCGTTCGGCTCCGACGCCAACCATCCCGACATCGGCGCCGATACGCCGCTCTCCGGCTCGGTGTACCCCGACCCGCTCTCGCTGGGCGAGGGAACCGACTGGATCAAGGAGATCACCCGCACGGCCATCTACTCGAATTACGCGCTCTCGCTCTCGGGCACCAACGAGAAAGCCTCGTACTACTCTTCGTTCTCCTACAACGATACGCAGGGCATTATCGACGACAGCGGCCAGAAGCGCTTCACGGGGCGTATCAACCTCGAACGCCAGCTGTTCAAATGGCTGAAAGTCGGTTACACGGGGTCTTATACATGGAGGCACAACGACCAGAACAAGGCCACGATAGGCGGCACCAACTGGTGGAGCGGCGCCCAATACCTGTCACCGCTGCTCAAACCGACGGACACATACAACCCGCTGTACTACAACGGACAGAAAATCAATACGCCGCGTGCGTTGATCGACCAGAACACCCATTACCTCGAACGTCATTCGAGCAATCACAACTTCTCGCTCAAACTGGAACCGATCAAGAACTTCACGATCAACAGCACCTTCTCCTACTACCTCTACCAGCGTCACACGTACCGTTACTATCCGGGCACGCTGCCCATGAAGAGCGAAAACGAAGGCGGCGAGGCATACCGCGCCGACTGGGACGAGAATTCGTTCTCGTGGGAGACGACGGCCGGCTACAAGTTCGAGAAGAACGGCCATGCGCTGGACGTCCTCGGCGGCTTCTCGGCCTACCGGTTCGTGTCGCACGACTTCAATCTCTCGGGCAAAGGCTACATGGACGACGCCATCATGTGGAACAACATGAACGCCGTCCTGGACAAGGAGACCTACTCGGCAGGTACGGCCTACTCGAAAAAGACCAAAATGTCGGTCTACGCCCGTCTGAACTACAACTGGAAATCGCGCTACTACCTCACGGTGACCGGCCGTTACGACGGCGCCTCGAACTTCGCGGCCAACAACAAGTGGGCATTCTTCCCGTCGGCGGCCGTCAAGTGGAATCTGGCCAACGAGAACTTCCTGAAAGACTGCGACTGGATAGACGACCTGTCGATTCGCGTGAGCGCCGGTCTGACCGGCAACGACGCGATCAGCACCTACCGTTCGCTGGCCGTGCTCTCGTCCACCACAGGCGGCTATCTGTTCGACGGCTCGCAGCCTGTCGCCTTCTACCGCAGCCGTCTGGATTCGCCCGACCTGACATGGGAGAAGACGGCCGCCTACAACGTGGCCATCGACTGGTCGATGTTCAAAGGACGCCTGAACATCACGGCCGAAGCCTACAAATCCAAGACAACCGATCTGCTCATGTCGCTGGCCGTAGCCGCCCAGACGGGTTACACCTCGCGCTGGACCAATATCGGCTCGACGTCGAACAAGGGCATCGAGCTTTCGATCGAGAGCCAGAACATCGTGCGGCCGAACTTCCACTGGACGACGACGCTCACGATGTCGCATAACGACCAGATGGTCGACGATATCGGCTCGGAAGACTTCATTTCGGCTTACGACTCGCCGGGCAACAACAGCTACATGATGTACGGATACGTCAAGGGATACCCGCTCAACTCGCTGTGGGGCTTCAAGTACGGCGGCACGTGGAAAAACGCCGACGAACGCAAGGAGAACGAAATTACGAAGACCTACGTGAGCGTCTCCAACACCGACGGCGGCGCACGCTACTACGACGTCAACCACGACGGCGTGATGTCGCGCGAAGACCTGATTTATCAGGGCAACGCCGACCCCTATCTGTACGGCGGTCTGCAAAACACGTTCTACATTCACGGCTTCAAACTGGGTGTCTATTTCGCCTACTCGCTCGGCGGCAAGATCTACAACTATTCGGAGATCTACATGGCCGGTTCCCAGTTCGCGAACCAGTACCGCTACATGCTCGACGCCTGGCATCCCGTGCGCAACCCCAACTCCGACATCCCGCGCGCCGGAGCCAAGAGCGACGCCGCGCTACCGAGCGACTTCATGATTCACGACGCTTCGTATCTGCGACTGAAAAACGTCACGCTCGCCTACACGTTCGACTTGCGGAAGAAATGCTCGTGGCTGCGCGACCTCACGCTGAGCGTATCGGGCGAAAACCTCTATCTGTGGAAGAAATACAACGGATTCGACCCCGACGTATCGAGCGAAGGCACCTCGTCGACGCTGCGCCGCATGGACTTGGGCGCCTACCCCAAACCCCGAACCATCATATTCAGCCTCCAGTTGAGATACTAAACCAATAAGATCATAAGAACTATGAAAATCAAAAACATATTGTATGCGACGCTCTTCTCGGCTTCCCTCTTGTTCCAGTCGTGTTCGCTCGACGAGGACACGTCGGGAATTTCGAGTCCCGACAATTTCTTCCGCAAATACTCGGAGTGCCAGTCGGTCGTGAACAGCTGCTACATCCCCATCAAATCGATTTACACCTACACCTACATGCTCGCCACCGAATGCGTCACCGACATCGCATACTGCCCGTCGGGTACGCGCGACGCCAGTCTGGACATCTCGCCCGCCGTGCCGCGTTTCGGCTCGACCGTCTGGACGCAGGGCTACCTCGGCGTACAGCGCTGCAATTTCGCCGTCAACGGCATCGAACGCGCCTATCAGAACGAAGTACTCTCCGAAGAGCAATACCTGCAACTGCTCTGCGAGGCCAAGACTCTGCGCGCGTTCTACTACTGGACGCTGACCTGCTTCTTCGGCAACGTTCCCTTCTACTTCGACGACGTCACCGACAACGAAGTACTCAACCGCATTCAGGTGCTGCCGCGCATGGATGCCGACGAAACGCGCGCGACAGTAATCAAAGACTTGCAGTCGATCGCGCCGCTCGTCGACCAGACTCGCACCTACGACAACGAGGCCAACCGGCTGGGAGCCTCCTGCGCCTACATGCTCATCGCCAAAATGGCCATGTGGAACAAGGAGTGGGACACTGCCCTCGAAGCGCTGCAACAGATCGAGACCATCTACGGCCCCCTGTCGCAGTACGACTACGCCCAGAACATCCTCTTCCGCAACAAGAACACTCCCGAATCCATCATGGAGATTCAGCACACCTACACGCAGGGCGGTCTCACCTATACCTCCAACGTGGCCTGCATCTGCCAGCCCTATCCGCGTTCGGCCAACTCGTCCATCTACGACGGCGTCGACATTCCCGAACTCGGCGATCAGGCGACCGTATGGACGGCCATGCGGCCGAACGTCTACTTCTGTCAGGGACTCCAATCCAAGATGGGCAAGGATATCCGCGCCAAATACAACATGGCGTGGGGCTATGAAGACAAGACCTTCAACAGCACCAACACCCGTCCCTGGTGCGGTCCGAAATTCTGGTGCCCGAACATGCAGGCATCGGCCGACGGCAACAATTACAAGGTATTCCGCTACGCCGACGCGCTGCTGATGATGGCCGAGTGCTACTTCTACAAAGAAAACTACGAGAAGTCGATCGAGTACCTCGACATGACCCGCACGCGCGCCGGACTGGGCAACTACATCTACCGTACGCCCGCACGCCTGGAAGAGGAGATTCGCAACGAACGGGCGCGGGAGCTCTTCGGCGAATTCCAGCGCAAGTACGATCTGGTGCGCTGGGGCATCTGGTACGATGCGGTGACGAGCAACAGCGACTATGGCCCTCTGCAACTCAATACGACGTCCAGCCTCATCAAACCGTGCCACCGCTACTACCCCATTCCCGACACGGAGGTAACCTACTCGAAGAATAACCTCGACAACAACGAATACAAGGCCTACGGGTTGTAACGACCAGAAACTCTCAGACTATGAAAACATCACTCAATAAACACAAAAGATCGGCCGCCGGCCTGCTGATCGCCGTCGCGGCATTCGCGGCCGCCCTGACCGGCTGTCAGAAGGATTTCGAGATGGACCTGCCGCTGGCGGTGGCGGCACGGGAACTGTCGCTGAGCAAAGAGGCCGGCTCGACACACGTGCTGGTCTATTCGAACGGAGAGTGGACGGCACGCTTCACGCGCAACGTGAAGTGGGCGTCGCTCAACAAGCTCGAAGGTTACGGCAACCACGAAATCGTCTTCACCTACGCGGCCAACTACGGTATTTCGCGCAAAGTCGGGGTCGTCTTCCAGAAAGGCGAACTGGCCGACACCGTAACGTTCACCCAAGCGGGCACCGTCACCGAACCGTCGCTCGCGTTCGCCAAACCCGCCGTAGCGCTATTGAAGGCGCCATCGCGAATCTTCGCTCCCATCGACACCAACCTGCGGTACTGCATCGACGACGTGGAGGCTTCCGTCACCTACTACGATGCGGACGGAGTGCCCGGTGAACCCGTACCCGTCGTGACGCGCGCCGAAAGCGAAGAGGGCGACGACAAACCGCAGGCGCAACCCGTTACGCCCTGGATTTCCGAGGTCGCCATCACGCACGAGGGCGTGTCGTTCGCCGTCGAGGACAACGAGGCCGGCTCCACGCGCCTGGCCGACCTGACCCTCTTCATCGAAGACGCCGAGGGCACAGCCACCACCTCGGTGCTGAGCATCTCGCAGGGAATCGCCGAGCCTTCGCTCAAACTGGACAGCTCCGTCGAGACCTACGAGGGTTATGCACAACAGTGCACGATTCCGGCCACGACAAATAATCTCGTACCCTACGCCGACCAAATCGTCTACGATATCACCTACGATACCCCCGTCGAGGAGGGCAACGAGTGGCTGTCGGAACCCATGCTCACGGACGAGGGGCTGACCTTCTCGCTGACTCAGAACGACAGCTCGGAAGCCCGTTCCGCCACGCTCAACCTCAGTTACGCCGACGCATTGGGCGCCTCCGTTTCGGCAGTCTGCAAAATCACCCAGAGAGCCTATCCCACCGCCGTCGACTTCGCGACCGTACGCGGAATGACCCCGGGCGAAATCTCGCTGGCGGGCTATATCGAGGGATTCGTGGTCAGCGACCCGGCCAGCAAGAACATCGTTTCGAGCCCCCAGACCGGACAGTATGCGTTCGACCGTACCGAGAACGACCGCACGGTCTACCTCGAATCGACGGACGGCCGCTACGGTTTCTGCCTGAAATTCGCAACCGAAGACGACAACACGCTGGAACGTTTCTCGAAGGTGCGGCTCTCGCTCGACGGCGCCATCCTCGAAAAGAAGGCCGTCCCCGAATGCTACACCATCACGGGACTGACGGCGGCCAACATTTTGGAGACATCGACACCCGACGAATTCAAGATTCCCGTCAAGACCAAATGCATCGCCGAACTCACCGACGACGACATCTTCACGCTGGTCTCGGTACCCGACCTGGAAATCATGTGCAAGGACGGCGCCTACACCAACTGCACCGACGGTTACTCGCTCAAAGACGACGTGAACCCAATCGGCGCCACCGCGCCGCGCTGGGACGTCGCACCGCTGATGTGCTACGACAAGACGGGCGAAGTAATCCACATGCTGACCAATGCGGCCGTACCCTGGCGCCGTTTCAGCTCGGGACGCGATCTGGAATTCTATTCGGTCGTAGCCCAAGGTTCGGGCACGTTCCGGGGTATCGTCGTAGCCGACGACGTGGCGCCCGTCCGTTTCGGCGACCTCGGCCGCTACCAGCTGCGCGCCATGACGCAGGGAGAGATCGCCCTGACCGAAGAGCCATTCTCGAAGACCATCGTCGAGTGGAACTGGAACGACCGCCAGAACGACCTCACACCGGAAATCGGCGAGGGCGAGATCGACAAGTACGACGCCACGCAGGCCGGGTCACCGGACTTCAACAATGTCGTCTGCTCGGGCAACGGCGGCGGAACTTCCGAACAGAAGGGACTGGTGCCTAATGGCAGCGTCGTGCTCTCGCGCCAGTGGTGGGATTTCGACAAGGACGAAGGCAAATATTTCGACATCTCGTTCTCGACGCAGAGCATCACCGGATCGAACCTGATTTTCGGCATCGTTTGGGGACACGGAAACATGAACAACACCTCGTTGACCGGCCCTGCGCACTGGAATCTGCTCTACTCCGTCGACGGAGGCACGACGTTCCGGCCCGTTCCCGACTGCCCGATCATCAAGAAGCGTTCGATCGTATGGTGGAGCGGGACATCGCAGGACTCGACGCCGGGCTACACCGAGCATCTGCGCCGGCTGCCGGCCGATTGCTTCGGCAAGGAGAAGGTGGTGTTGCGCCTGCAAGTAGCCGACAAGGTGACAGACATCGCCCCGAGCAGCAGCGCTTCGACCTATCCGACGAATCTGGGCATCGAAAAAGGCACGCTCACGCCGGAAATCACGGCCGCCAACTGTCAGGTTCGAATCGGTACGCTCACGATACGTTACAACTAAACGCATTTCGGTCGGGCGGCGGACGACAGCCGACCGCCTGACCGGAAAAACAACAACGACAAAACCGAAACAACATGAACTTTCGCAAATCGATATTCAAGTTTTGGAGCATCGCCGCTGCGGTCGGAGTCGCAGCTGCCTGCACCAATGTCGACGCCGAGGACATCGACCTCGTCAAACTGGGCGCATTGGAAAAAGAGTTCATCGTCGAGGCCGATGCGAACTCGTTCGACATCGACATCTACACCAACGGCGCATATCATATCGAACGGATAAACGAATCCGACTGGCTGAGCCTCGCGTGCGGCGAGACGACGGACGGCAAGGCCACAATCACGGCCGAATGCGAATTCAACGAGGATTTCAAACGCAAGGCGGGCATCGTCCTCTGCTCCGACGTGGATTCGCGGCGCGACACGCTCTACATCAAGCAGAAGGCGCTCATCGACGCGCGCATCGCATTCGCAAATTCGTCGATCATCGTCCCCGGGGCCGGCGGCGAGAACAAGTCGGTCATCGAGACCAACGTTCCCTTCTCCGACATTACGGTGGAGACCGAATACTCCGATCCCGAGAATACGGACTGGATCCAGGAGATTGAGATCGTCGACGCCGAGAGCGAGGAGCGCGAGCTGGTCATCACGCTCGACGCCAACCCCGCCGAAGAGGTTCCGCGCTCGGCCGCCGTGTCGCTCTCATTCACCGACGGATGGGACGAGACCGTCTCCGTCGAGTTCAATCTGCTGCAACGCACGGCCAAAGAGACGCTCGGCCGCAACATCACTTTCGAGGAGTTCCGCCAAAACTACGCCCTCAACAAGAAGATCGAAGACTACGTCATCATCGAAGGCATCGTCGTGAGCAACCCCGACAACCGCAATGCGGGCGAGAACACCCAACTTACCACCTCGACAATCGACTACACCGTTTCGGAACGGACCCTCTACCTCGAATCGAAGGACGGCCGCTACGGCATCTCGATTCTCACCAACGAGGTCGAGGACAACATCTTCGACCAGTACGACCACGTGCAGCTCCTCATTCAAGGCGCCACCGGCAACCTGGTCGAGAATCCCGACCGCTACGAATTGGAGGGTGTCACCAAGTCGATGGCCATTTCGCGCACCGCCGGTTCGGCCTCCGACGTTCCCGTCAAGGAGAAACACATGAACGAGCTGACCGACGACGACATCTACACCTACGTGACACTCAAAGAGATCGAGTTCCCCGTACGCAAAGGTTCGATCACGCCGGTCAACGAAGGGTACGCAATCGGCACGAACGCACACCGTATCAGCAAATACCCGCTGCTCGTGCGCGACATCAACGGCGACGCCATGTACATGATGACCAATACCAACTGCGCATACCGCAGCGACGGCACACGGCTGCCCTACGGTTCGGGCGACATTTCGGGCGTAATCGTCCACGAACGTTTCTCGCGTTTCGAATGGCGCAACGGAGCCGACCCTGCCGAAATGACGGATGACCCGACGCTCGGCTACATCGGCCGCTATCAGATCCGCCACCAGAACAAGGAGGACATCTGGGGCAAGATGCAGAACAGCGTGGAAGACAGCTTCTCGGCACTGCTGACCGAATATCGTTATTGGAACCCCGACACGGAGAACGAGGTGCAGAAACCCACCTACGGCACGAACGGCTGGCTGACGCACACCTATCAGGAAAAGTATTCGGGTTCGGCCTCCAAGGAGTACCTGCAAGCCACCTACAAGCAGCACATGGTGGGCGGCGGCACGTACGAATACTTAGGGCCCGTCGGCAACAGCGCGAACAACCTCTTCGGCGCCAACTACGGCAACAAGAACGGTATCGGCATCGTAATCGACCCCTCGAAGGAGAGCTGGAATCCGAAGATGGACGCCTTCATCAGCCGCAATCCCGACGGAACGATCGAGTGGTGCGGCCCGTACGCCTCCGACCAATACGCAGCCAGCGGTTCGGGAGGCTGGCCCGGAAACGACGCAATCCCGACGAGCTCCCAGCAAATCAACTACAACGGCAGTACGTCGATGCGCGGCAAGGCCAACGTAAGCGGCAACTGTTACACCGCCTTCTCCAACCACTACTGGTGGGACGACGACACGGGACGTTTCTACGCATGGCTGATCAACTTCTCGACCGAGGGCATTTCGACCTCGCACATCTCGATGCAAATCTCCGTGATGAACACGCAGCAGACCTTCTATTCGCCCCGCTACTGGTGCGCCGAGTGGGCGCTCACCGACTCGCAGGCGCCCGAAGACGACTCGCAATGGAATCTCATCGGCGAATACACGGTGCCCGACGTCTCCGTCTGGTCGAATACGCTCTACTCGTCGATCGTGGCCTACAAGTACATCGACTTCGAACTGCCGCAGGAAATCCTCGGCCACCCGGACGTCTACATCCGTCTGCGTCCGACGAGCGACCTTTGCAGCGACGGCAGCGATTATGCCAACGCCCGCCTGAACGGAAGCGCTGCCGGAGCGGCTTTGGCCTCCCAGCATGCAAGCAGCCTCGAGTATTTCGCGATTCGTTACAATAAATAACCGCTGTATCCGATAACCGGCCGAGGGCCGGCAAGCAACGGAACGTCCGGGCTTGTCGGCCCTCTTTTCGAATACATCCGAAACAATGAAGCTGAAAATCACGCTATTTCTGACAGCATTGCCGTATCTCGCCGTCGCGCGCGCCGACATCGGTATCGTGCCTCGCCCGCTTTCGGCCGCGGAAGGCAGGGGGACGTTTGCGATCACGGAGCGCACGGTCATCGCATCGCCCGAAACGCTGCGGCAGGAAAAATAAGGTTTCGGAATCGCGCAGTCACGTATCGCAATCCCTGTTTCGTTCCGGCGGACCGGGAGGAGGCACCGCGAGCCGTCAGAGACAGTCCCGCTTCACAAGCGGGACAAATTGCGACACGGGAAGACCTGAATCCGCACCTTCTGACGAAAACCGCCTGCCGAACCCTCCGGCGCGAACTCTCCGCACGAACCGCTCCCGTTCTCGTTTTTATTTCCTATCTTTGACGGTGAAAACGACCTCGCTTTCGGCGGCCGGACAGGAACGACCGGTTCCGCACCATGCGGCCGCCCTCAAAACTGTGACCCGGCATGGACAATCTGAACCAAGACCTGACATCGCTGCTCCGCCGCGCGGGGCTGGACAACTCCGGCGGAGAGTGGGGCTCGCGCATCCTGCTCGTCGCAGGCATCGTCCTCATCTGCTACCTCGCGGTGAAATTGTTCCGGCATCTGGTGATACCGGCCCTGCAACGTATCAGCGCCCAGACCCGGACGATGTGGGACGACCATCTGTTCGACGACAAAGTCCTGCACGCCGCCTGCCGCCTGATTCCGCCCGTCCTCCTATATCTGCTGCTGCCGCTGGCCTTCGGCGACGACCCCTCGTTGCTGAAACTGCTGCACAAAGGCTGCTCGATTTACCTCATCGTCGTGACGATCGCCCTGCTAAACACCTTTCTCAGCGCGCTCTACGACATTTCGAACAAACACGAAACGCTGCGCGACCGGCCGTTGAAAGGCATCTACCAGATGCTCAAACTCGTGACCGTCAGCGTCGGCATCGTATTGATCATCGGGATTCTCATCGACCGGAACGCCACGAGCATTCTGGCCGGACTGGGTGCATCGGCCGCCGTGCTGATGCTGATTTTCAAGGACAGCATACTGGGGCTCGTCGCCGGCGTTCAACTCTCGGCCAACGACATGCTGAGACCGGGAGACTGGATAACGATGAGTAAATACGGTGCCGACGGGTATGTAATCGAGGTGACGCTGACGACGGTCAAGGTGCAGAATTTCGACAAGACGATTACGACGATTCCGCCCTATGCGCTGGTCAGCGACTCGTTCCAGAACTGGCGGGGCATGCGCGAATGCGGCGGACGGCGCATCAAGCGCTCGGTCTTCATCGACGCCCGCACGATTCGCCGGTGCACGCCGGAAGAGACGGCGCGGCTCCGCGAAACGGGGTATCTTGCGGCCGATACATCGCAGGAAATCGTCAACCTGCAAGCGCTGCGGGAGTATCTCGCGAATTACCTGCGCAACTGCCCCGACGTGCGCAGCGACCTGATGTTGATGGTACGCACGCTCCAACCCACGTCCGAAGGCGTGCCTTTGGAGTTCTACTGCTTCACGCGCCACTTCGAATGGATTCCCTACGAAGCGTTCCAGAGCGCACTTACCGACCGCGTGCTCACCCTTCTGCCGGAGTTCGGCTTGCAGGCGTTCCAGCGGCCTGCGGGCACCGATCTGCATGAACGGCACTGACGGCATTCGGACACAGGAGGAATGTCTGTTTTCCGACGCAAAACGCGCGCTTTCTCCCCGAAGGAGCGTATCCCTGCAACGGTTTTTCCGGAAAAGGTGCGCGAAATACCACGAAATACGCTTTGCCTGCGTGCGTTCCTGCCGTCGCACGGCGCGAACGTCCGCGGAAGACGGCCCGACGAAGGACGGCGAGGGCAGAACGCCGTCTCCACCCTATCGGATATTATGCCTCCGCACTGAGACACATGCTGACATAGCGCACGACGACGGGATAAAAGCGCATGTATGCCGATGCATGCGCCGAATCGGGATTGCGACGGCAAGGCGCCCCCTGCTCCGAATACACCGCCGCAAGGGAACGAAAAGGGGCAGAGTTGTGAAAACTCTGCCCCGAATCGTCCTCCGTCGCGACGGAGGAGAGACGATCCCCGCTATTTGAGAATCTTGTAGGTCACCTTACCGCTCTTCACGGCCCAGGGATAAGCCACCTCGACGTTGACCGTCACGTCGACATCCTTCTGCAACGAGAGGTTGTTGAGATTCGAGAAGGTGATCCGACCGGTCGTCTCGTCGACAGTTACACGGTCGCCGAGTGCCGCCGAAGCGTCGAATCCGTTGTCGGCATAGGTCACCGAGAAGCTGACGATGCGGATCGCTTCCAGTCCGAAGACTTCGTCGCTGTTGGGACGGACACCCGTAGCGAAACCGTTGGTGTCGTCGCCCGTGATCCACGGATCGGCCAGCGTCGCATCGTGATCGATCAGCTCGAAGCCCTTCATATCGTCGGCGTCGCGCATATCGCGCAGCGAAAGTACCTCGCAGATATTCTTCGTATAGGTCGCTTCGGCCGTGCGGGTCGGGATTTCGACGGTCTCCGACTGCGTGAACGAGCGGATCGGGTCGAACTTGTTGACCTCATACGACGTATAGTCGTTCACGGCCGTGAAGGCGTTGCCGATGACGATGCCGTCGATCGAAAGCGTACCGACGACGGGCACGGATTCGTTGCGGCCGTAATACGAAAGTTTGTTACCGGCGATCTCGATGCCGTCGTGGGCGGGAGCCGTCGCGGGAATCTCGTAAGCGAAGACGAGTTTCTGTGCAGCGATCTCATCATCCGATACCGGTACCCATACGCCCTGCGCATCCTTCTTGACGATCGTGAAGGCGGATTCCAGATCGATGTCGGCTACCGAGAAGCCCGTGAGCGCACTCAATCCGAAACTCGGCGACCAGAGCCCCTTCACATCCGACTGCCACTTGCCGTCCGCGTTGTAGACCCATGCGTCGACGTGCTGCGCGGCATAGGCGGGAATCTCGACCCTGGCCTCGCCCTTGACATAGATCGGCAGGCCGTAGTTGGGAACGAGCTTCGTCTCGAAGGCGAATACGTCGGCGTCGGTCTCCACATCGGCACGATTGACCTGCATGTGGGAGGTCATCTTGCCGTCGTTGGCCACGGCGATGCGGGTGATCGTCGCAGGGTTCGAACCGTCGAGGAACCAGTGGTTCTTCTCCAACGTCCGGTCGCCGCAGACAGCCTTATAGAATGCGTTCGCACTGTTGGGCGAGCCTCCATAGTAAGGACGGGTAAGCGACGTAGCCAGTTCGGCGGCATCCGTGAAGTGATCCTTCACCTGCTCGAAGAGCTCGTCGACAACGGAGGTATCCTCGGCCACGAACAGCTCCTCGGTGGCATCGTATGCGAGCGTAGCGTCGGGAAGCGTAACCTCGATCTTCTCGGGCAGTGCGACGAACTCGGCCTCGAAGGCGATCGTCACCTGTACGTTCTCGAACTCGCTCGACGCTTCGACGGCATAACGCTTGCCGAAGGTGTATCCCGAAACGCGCAGCGTATAGCCCTCGTCGGCATCGTAAGCCACAGGAACCACCTTCACATTGTCGTCGACGGTCTCGGTCGGCTTGCCCTCCGCGTCGAGCTCGACGGCCTTCACCACGGCGCTGCCGCCCTGGTTCCAGTAGGTCACGATGTTCTCGGGCGTGATGTCCTGAGGAAGCGTCGACTCGGTTACTTTGAGCGTGAATTCGCGCTCGGAACCTTCGTACTCGCCGCCGGCTTCGTAGACCGTCCGGAAATCGGAGTAGTTCCAGACGTACTTCAACAGGTCGAGCGTTACGCCGCGCTTGGTCTTGACGATCGTCACACGGCTGTTGAAGGTCGGGTTCAGCGCATCGTAGGCGGCAGCGACCGTATAGGCGTGCTCGGTGAGCAGGTAGTTGTTGCGCGTCGACTTGTCGGCGGCGATCAGCTTGACCGTCTCGTCGCAGACTTCCTCCCCGCCGTTCGCAACTTCGAAATTACCCTTGTCGGCCGACTCCAACTCCGTGCCGTCGGCCTTGAAAGCCTTGCTCGTGCAGGCCACGACGGGCGCTTCGAGCGAATAACCCATGTCGGCGAGCTGAGCCAGATCGTAGTAGGCTTCGCCGTCGGTAGCCCAGAGTTTGTAGCCCTTCATCAGTTCGACGACCATGTCGGTATCGTCGTAGGGAATCTCGTAGGCCACTTCGCCGTCCGCAGCGACGATCCGGTCGGCGTCGATCGAACCGTCCTCCTTGGCGGGAGCCAGCACGACGGCCTTCACGTCGGCGCGCGCCGGCACGAGGTTCACGTAATCCGAAACCACATTGGCCGAATAGTCGTTCCCGGCCTCCGCGTCGTAGGCTTTCTGTACGCGCAGCGCAATGCTGTACGAAACCTTACCCGTGAAGAAGTCGGGGGTGAAATCGGCGGGAAGCGCCGTCACGATGAAGCGGCCGTTGCCCGTCTCGTCGGCCTCGACCTTCTGAATATTCAGCGCAGGCACCGTAGCGCGCGTCTTCACCTGTTCCATTTCCAGCGAGAACATCTCGGGCTCGGCGGCATAGGCGGCCACGAGCTGTCCGGCAGCCTCGACGGGCGTAACGCGGAAGGTCATCTCCACCGTACCGTTCGCCAGCAGAACGGGCTCCTCGCCTTCGGGGGCATAGTAGAGCGCGTTGACCGACGCCTTGTGATCGTCGTAAGCCGGAACATAGACGAGGCTCTGGATACGGCTCAGGAGCTGATCCACGTCCATGCGCAGGCCGTCGATGAGGTTTTTCAGATCCTGCATCGTCCCCTCGTACTCACCGGCGACATCCTTAATCGCATTGGCAATGGCCTGATCGATCGCGCCGTCGTTGGCGAGCGCCTTGCCGATGCAGTCCTCCACGCCCTTCGTGAAGGCGGCGTTCGACTCGTCGTATTTGATCTCGGCATTTTCGAGCGCTTCGAGCCGGCTCTTGATGTTGGCCAGCGAACCGTCGGCGTCGGGCTTGCCGTTGAGGGCATCGATCTGCTCCTGCAAATCCTGGATTTCGAGATCGAGCACATCCTTTTGGACGAAGTTATATTTCGCCAGGATCGGCTCCATCGCTTCGCCCAGCGAGTTCTTCATCGCCGTCTCGCTCTGGCGGATCGCCTCCTGTAAGACGGTCAGCGTCGGATAATCGGCCAGTTCGGCGTCGGTCACGTAACCTTCGAGCGTCGAAGCCAGCCCTTCGGCCGAAACGTAGTTGGCCTTGATCTGGTTGAGCAGCTGCGACAGACTCTCGACCGTCGTTTTGGTGGCGTAGGTCGCCTCGGCGTCGCTCTTGGTCAGGTAGTTCGCCAGCGAACCCTTCACGGCGTCGATTTCATCCTGCAAACTCGTGCGGGCGCTTTCGAGCGCCTCGATCCGCTTCTCCAGCTTGCCCCTATCGCTTTCGAGCGTCTCGATCTGTTTTTTCAGCGCTTCGACTTCCGATGCGGAGGCCGCCTTTCCCAACTCCTCCTGCAACTTTCCGATCTCTCCGGCCTGCGTCTCGGCTTTGCCCTGCAACGCCTCGATTTCGTCCTTCAAGCCCGAATCAACCCCGTCCAACCGGTCGACCGCATTTTGCAGAGACTGCATCTGCTTCTCCACGGAAGCGATCTGCCCCGTCGTCAGCTCGTCGATCCGGTTGTTCAGACTCGTGATGTCGTCATCGTAGTCCTTGCAACCGACTCCGGCTACCACCGTTCCGACAAGGAACAGCGATAGGAGTCTACCTAAGAATTGTCTTTTCATAATGAAGAAATTAAAGATGTTTTGAAATGGTTTGAACTTCGTGTCTTTTCGGTATTTATTTACTGATTCCTACATAGTTGTCATCCCTTATCGGCAGGATTTCATGCCTCCCGCCGCCGGACTGTTAGTATCATATATGATACGCATGATGCAAAGATATATGAAAATCTTTGCAATACAAAACTTTTCGTAAAATTTTTCGGGATGCCAATCGACTATACAGAACAGATAAAACTTATCGCTCTAAAAATCAGAACACTAAGAAAGGCTCGAAAGCTCACGGTACAGGAATTGGCCTACCGCTGCGACATCGAACGTTCGAACCTGAGCCGTATCGAAACGGGCCGTTCAAATCCCACGGTCAAAACACTTTGCATCATCTGCAACGCACTCGACGTACCGCTTCGGGCACTGATCGAATAAACGCCGCCCGCCGCCCCGTCTCCATTGCGTCGTTCCGTCCCTTCCGCTTCGTCCGGAAGGGACGAATCCCAAACTTATCCTGTACTTCGAGGGCCGGAAAAGCCTCCGATCCGCCGGACTATATAAATAATAAGTAGTATCCTTCCGGATTCCGTCCTCCACGGGAGCGTCGTCGGCGTCACTGTCGGCGGGCCGCTCCCGTCGGCTGCGGTTATGTCCGCGCATTGTCCGCAGCGCCGATCCCGCCACGGAGCGCCTTTTCGGACGATCCGTGCGGCGATCCGAAACGGCAACTTCCTGCAAACAAGATCATACAATTTATTATTTACTTATACAATATTATATTTCATCCACCAACAAACGTTGCTTTGCTTGTTTCGGCCGGCCGGTTTTCGGAACTTTATATTGATTAACCCGCTAACGAATCATCGTATGAAAGTGACCAAAGAACGACTCAGCTATCTCAAACAGGCGCAATACGTCCAACGCCTCGCCGAACCCTACATCCGCAAAGGGAAGCTCCCGCTATGGAAAATCCATACCAAATTCGTGATCGAAGAGGCTCCCGTCAGTCTGAACACGTTCCGCAAAATGCTGAAAGAAGACGTTTCACATCTCAATGAGAAGATCGAAATCTATCGCAAACAGATGGAGGAGCAGCACGACCGGGAGGTGGAGAAGAAACGGCGCAAACGTATCAGAAGCAAATAACCGGCCCGTAGCCCCGCCACACCGGCCGGCGCCGGTGCGGGCCGTTCCGGCCGCCGTGCCTCCCGTGCTGCGGCACGGAAACTCATTCCCCCGAAGCCGAAAACGCCGCCGCACAGGCACCTGCAAACGGGTCGGGAGACCCGCAAACGGAATACCCCCGCCGGAAACATTTCCGGCGGGGGTAATGCAAGGATCGGACTCGTCCGAACGTCCCCCATACGTCGCACGCCGAACGGGCCTGCGACGGAACGGACGTTATTTATACTTGATCCACGGCGCGTTCTTGTCGAGCCAGTTCTTGACCTCGACCGCACGGTCGCTGTTGAGCGCATCGGCACCCAGATAGGCACCCCGCATGAACTCTTCGGGCGACTGACCGGGCCACAGCGAGACATAGAGTCCGGCCTTGTGCGCCAGATCGACCATCGCCTTCGACGTGCCCTCGATGCGGCAGCCCAACCGTTTGATGCCCATGTCGATCGCTTCGAGGATCGTCTCCTCGCAGATCGGCTTCGAAATAATCAGCAGCAGATCGACGTCGGGGTGGAGCGAACGCATCATTTTCAGCGCACGTTTGTCACTCGACGTGAACAGATAGAGCGAGTTGGCGGGTTTCTTGGCCATCACCGTGTTGTACACCTTCTCGCAGTACTCGCGCAACCGCTCTTCGGGATAACTCTCGACCGGCTTCGTCTTCATTTCGAACTCGATGTATACGTTGTCCTTGTCGGCGAAGAAGTCCACCAGCTCGGGCAGGAAGATCAGGTCGTTACCCTGGTTGGTCTTGACCTTGCGGATCTCGTCGGCCGTCATCGTCTCCACCACGCGCTTGCAGGGCGTCAGACGTGCCAGCGTCTCGTCGTGCGAGATCACCAGTTCGCCGTCGCGGGTCATGCGGATGTCGGTCTCGAAACCGCGCAGACCCGCATCGTAGGAGGCCTTGAAGGCCGGCAGCGTGTTTTCGTCGTACTCGAAACGGCTGCCCCGATGGGCGAAGAGCTGGATGACCTGCTCCTGCGCCAGCGCCTCGGCGGCACCGGTGAGCGCCAATGCGCAGACACCCAGTTTCAAAAAGAAGTTTTTCATAAGCTTATAAGGTTTTAGTTGGTTTCGGCGGCGTCGTGCTCATATCCGTCGCTCTTGGTGTTCCACATCGACAGCAGCACCAGGAATCCGAGCACGGCCATGGCGATCATCGTGATGAAGACCCAGCGCCAGCCGAAGTGGTCGGAGATGAAGCCGAAGCCCCAGCCCGAAACGACGACACTGACGTAGCTCACCATACCCACCACGCCGTTGGCCGTCGAAGCGGCCTTCTTCGTGGCGTGGTTCGACGCGATGACGCCGATGAGCGCCTGCGGGCCGTAGATGAAGAATCCCGCCACGGCGAGCATCATCAGCAGCACGACAGGATCGGTCGACTCCGGCAGGGCGAAGAAGAGCGAGATGAAGAGGATCACGCCCGCCATGCAGAAGACGCAGGTGCGCTGCGCGCGGCCCCCGAAGAATTTGTCGGAGATCCAACCCGCGAGCAGCATGCCCGTGATACCGCACACTTCGAAGATGGCGACCGTCCAGCCGGCCATGCTCGACGAGAGGCCGCGCGACTCCTGCAAGAAGGTCGGGCCCCAGTCGAGCACGGCGAAACGCACGATATAGACGAAGAAGTCGGCCACGGCCAACCCCCAGATCATGGGATTGAGGAAGACCTTCTTGCGCAGGAACGCCTTGAACTCCTCCGACGAATCGTGCTCGTCGAGCTGCGTCTTGGTACCCTCCAATTCGGGCAGGCCGACCGACTTGGGCGTATCGCGCAACGTAACGATGATGAAGATCACGCCCAGCACCGCGATGGCAGCCGGAACCCAGAACGTCCACTGCCATGCGCCGACATGCTGCAACGCGTTGGTGACATAGGCTTCGGCCGAAGCGGCGTCCATCTTTTCGGTGATGCTCGCCGTATTCTCCACGACGCGCTGCCGCATCTCCGGATCGCCCGTCATATCCGTACCCGTATGGCCCATCAGATACCCGCACAAGATCGCGATGATGAAGGCGCCGATCGAGTGCGAAGCGTTCCAGATCGACATCTTGGTCGCCAGCTCCTTGGGCGGAACCCAATGCGTGATCAGGCGGTTGCACGGCGGGAAGCCGCACCCCTGGAACATGTTGTTCAGAATCAGCAGCACGCCGAACAGGACGACCAGCGTATGGATGAACGTCGTCCCGTAGGTCTGCCCCGTAATCCATGCGCAGATGATCGCACCGCAGCCGAAAATGAAGTTGATGACCGAACACACCGACAAGCCCGTCACCATGTGCCAGCGGCCGTTGGTGCGGTCCGCCAGTACGCCGTTGACGAATTTCGACACGCCGTAGATCAGCCCGACGAGGGTCATGATGACGCCGAAGGTCGTTTTCGAGATGCCGTACTCGGCCGTAAGACCGGGAATGGCGAAAGAGAAGTTCTTGCGAACGAAATAAAAAATGGCGTAACCGATCATCGTTCCGATGATCGTCCGCCACTGCCAGTATTTGAATCGTTTGGTCTGTTCCGCAGTCATAAGGCTCGTCGATTATGCGATTTCCCAAGCTCCGCCCTTGCCGAAGACGCGGGCGACCAATTCATCGTAAATCCGTGCGCGTTTGGCCAGATCGAGCAGATTGATGCGCCAGCGCAACAACTGCGTAAAATCGACCATGCTGCGCAACTGCTCGCGCGAAACACCGATCTGCGAAGGATCGGTCGGCGCACCCGCGGCGGCGAACAGCGCACGCATCTTCTCGAACGGATAGCACTGCGCCTGCAACCGTGCCTTGAAGGCGGGCCAGTTCTCCTTGACTCGCGTGAGTTGTACGCGAACCGTCTCGGCATCGTTCCACTTCTTCGTGATCTCGGTATAACCCAGCTCCGGCACGGGGAAATCGCGGAACAGATCGAGCGCACGCCGCTGCTCCGCTTCGAGCGAGGGCCATGCGGCCACGCAGGCGTCGACGTCGAGCGTCGAGAGATCCATCTTGAAGAACTCGTCGAAGAAGGCGCACATCGTGAGCGTACCGATCGCCACCTGGAAACCGTGCGACTGGAACTTGCCGTTGTAGCGATGGTGCGTCATGTCGAGCACGTGGCTGAACAGGTGTTCGGTACACGACGCCGGACGGCTCGACTTGGCCACCTGCATCGCGATGCCGCTCAGCGTCAGACCGGCGAAGAGCGAAGCGATCGCTTCGGGTTTGCCGGCCGCCACCCCTTCGGGATCGGCGAGCATCGCATCCAGATCGTTCATGAAGACGTTCCACGCAGCGGGAATGATCGGCTCCGTACCGAACAGGTCGGCGATCATCCACTCGGCGCCGGCGGGTATCTTGGCCGCCAGATCGGCATAACCTGCCGCTGTCATCTCTTTCGGCGCGGCGGCCAGCACGCCCACGTCGGCCAGAATCACCAGCGGCGCATGGGTTTCGATATTGAGTTTGGCGCCGTCGCGCGACACCACTGCGCCCGACGACGAATAACCGTCGACCGAAGCGGCCGTAGCCACGCAAAGATAGGACTGACCGTGGTGGAACGACGCGAGTTTGCACAAGTCGTTGATGACGCCCGACCCGACGGCGACGGCGACGGCCCCCGTGCGGTCGAGCATCTCGTCGATCCGCTCCACATAGGGCCAGTCGGCATGAAACTCCTCCTCTTCAATAAGGAAACGCTCGCAGGGAATTCCCGCCTCGCGCATGGACGCGTCGACGGCTTCGCCGGCGGCTTTCCATGTATTGTTATCGGCGACGATGACGGCCTTCCGATTCGGAAAATACTCCTTAAAAAGAGCCGGAGCACGGTGAAGAACACCCTCGCCGAGTTCGAATGCTTTCGTATCGGTTGCGATTTTTAAAGCATCGAGAATACATTGCGTATTGTTCATTCGATTTAAGAGTTAGTAAGTTACTATTCCAAGACACAAAGTTACAAAAACCGCGTGGAATAGCAAGCTTTTAGCGTTATTTTTCCGACATTTATTTCCGGAAAGCCCTGTCCATCCTCCGGAAAGGCCGGCTGCGTTCATCTTTCGGCGGATTTATCGGAAACGATAATACCCGCGCATCCCTTTCGAAAATCGAAATAAATCGTAAACATACACTACTAAATTTCGAATCGGTTCCGATTCTGCAAATCCACATCCGGTCGGCCCGTACCGGAAGCACATGGCGGGACGGGAGAAATCGCGGCGGAATCCGCCCCGCCGTCAGATGCTCTCCGCAGTTCCGTTCTCTTCCACACGCCGCCGCCTGTCCGCACTGCGATCTCTCTGTCCATACCCAAGCGGACGCGGAAGCCCTTCCTCCGAGCCGTCACACCCCAAAGAGATGCGTGCCGAAGTCCCTGCCGAAACGAGACGCCGGACGCAACGCCCAACCACGCCGAGACCGCCGAACGCCGGCGTATTAAAGCGGATGCGTCCCGTGTCTCCGGTCGCGGAACGGTTCCGGACGGACGATGACCGCAACGCATTTTTTCCGCAAAATAGTTGCAACTTTAAAAGTTAAATTCTATTTTTGTAAAAGCATTCGAAAGAAAATAGAATTAAAACGAAATCGAATTCGATCGGAAGCGTACGGCAAACGCAGTCGGGAAACTCCGATAACCGCCTTGCGGACACGCAAGACCGTTGAAGGCCGGAAACGACAACCAGCAGACGCGACGGCGGATGCCGAAGCGGATTCCGGCCTGCCGGCACAAAAGACGTTATACCTAAATATATAAATAGATGAAAAATACGATGAAAGCGCTCAACCTCCATGCGGTCGGCGACCTGCGTTACGAGGATGTGCCCATGCCCGTGCGTCAGGCGGGAGAGGTGTTGCTCAAAGTGCACGCCTGCGGAATCTGCGGAAGCGATCTGCCGCGCGTCTTTACCAAAGGAACCTACCATTTCCCGACGATTCCCGGTCACGAATTCGCCGGGGAGATCGTCGAAGCCGACGACCCGTCGCTCGTCGGCCGTCGTGCCGCAGTCTTCCCGCTGCTGCCGTGCCGCAAATGCGAAGCCTGCCAGGTGGGAGAATACGCACAGTGCAGCGATTACGACTACTACGGCTCGCGGCGCGACGGCGCTTTCGCCGAATACATCGCCGTGAAGGAGTGGAACCTGGTCTTCTTCGACGACTCGCTCTCCTACGAGGAGGCCGCGATGTGCGAACCGGCCGCCGTAGCGCTTCACGCCATCGGTCAGGCGTCGGTCGGCATCGGCGACACCGTCGCCGTGTTCGGTGCAGGCCCGATCGGCATCATGCTGGGACTGTGGGCTCGAACCGCCGGCGCGTTCCGCGTCATCCTGTGCGACATCGATCCGACCAAAGTCGAATTCGCGCGCAAACAGGGATTCGACGCCGTGAACTCGCGCGAGACCGATCCGGTGGAGTATATCCGCACGCAGACCGGCGGCCGGGGCGCCGACGCCTGCATCGAAGGAGCCGGCGTGGCGCAAACGTGGGAGCAGGCCCTCAAAGCGGTCAAAAGTTTCGGTACGGTCGTCTCGATGGGCAATCCCGCCGGCGACATGACCCTCACCCAGAAAGGCTACTGGGAGATTCTGCGCAAGCAGCTCACGCTGAAAGGGACGTGGAACAGCAGCTACAACGACGTCCGCAACGAATGGCGCACGGCGCTCGCGGCCATCGCGTCGCACCGCATCGACGTGCGTCCGCTCATCTCGCACCGCTTCCCGCTCTCGGAGGCCGACAAGGCGTTCGGCGTCATGCGTGAGCGCAAGGAGTTCTTCAACAAAGTAATGTTCATCAACCGATAGTATCACCGGCAGGGAGGTCGCAGCCCCCTTTCCGACCGCAGGAGGCGGACAACACTTCCGCAGGAAGCGGTCTCCGGCCGCCCCCGTCTGACGAAACCCGGCACCATCAACACCCAACGATTATGGCAAAAACCGAAAAACTGTTGCAACGCATCGCGGAGCTGGAACGCGAAACCGGCATCCGTCGCACCCTCTTCGCCGCCTGTCCCAATTCGACGGCGGTCATCAAGGCCGCCTTCCGTGCCGCCAAGCGCAACAACGCGCCGATCTATTTCGCCGCGACACTCAATCAGATCGATTGCGACGGCGGGTACACGGGGATGCGGCCCGACGAGTTCGTGAAGCTCGTGCGCATGGAGGCCGCCGCCGTCAACTTCGAAGGAATCTATATCGTGGCCATCGACCACGGCGGTCCGTGGCTCAAAGACAAGCAGCGCACCGAGAAGTGGTCGACCGAGGCCGCGATGGACGGGGTGAAGCGCTCGTTCGAAGCGGCGCTGCTGGCGGGGTACGATCTGATCCACGTCGATCCGACGGTGGACATCAACGTACCGGCCGGCCAGACGATCGACATCCGTCTCGTGGCCGCCCGCACGGTGGAGCTGATCCGGCACTGCGAAACCTTCCGCCGTGCGAAGGGGCTGCCCGAAATCTCCTACGAGGTGGGAACCGAGGAGGTGCACGGCGGCCTGGCCGACGAACGGACGTTCGACACCTTCATCGCCGAACTCAAAGCAGGACTGGCGCGCGAAGGGCTCTCCGACGTATGGCCCTGTTTCATCGTGGGCAAGGTGGGAACCGACCTCCACACGACCCTCTTCGACACGGAGGTAGCCCGCAGCCTCACGGCGAAAGTCCGTCCGCTGGGCAGCTACATCAAGGGACACTACACCGACGGCGTAAGCAACCCGCAGGACTACCCGCTGTGCGGCATGGGCGCCGCCAACGTCGGCCCGGAGTTCACGATGAGCGAATACGACGGATTGGCCGAACTGGAACGTACCGAACAGAAGCTCCTGGCCGAAGGACGTATCGCCATGCGTTCGCGCATCACCGAGACACTCGAACGACTGGTCGAAGCGTCGGGCCGCTGGAAGAAGTGGCTGCTGCCCGCCGAAGAAGGATCGGCATTCGGCGCACTGAGCGCCGAGCGCCGCACGTGGCTCGTCAAGACCGGCTGCCGCTACATCTGGCAGGAACCCGAAGCGCTCGTAGCGCGCCAACGGCTCTACGACAACCTGCGCCGTGTGGGAATGGACCCCGAAGAGGTGGTACTCGGCCGCATCGAACACGATATGGACAAGTATTTCTACGCATTCAATCTGGTCGACCTTAACAACCTGCTGTAATGAACGTAAAAGAACTGTTGAAAAAATGCCAGCGCGACCGGACGGCCGTGCTGGCGACCAATTTCTATAACTTCGAGACCCTCACGGCCGTCATGCAGGCTGCGCAGCGAATGCAGGCTCCCGTGCTGTTGCAGCTCACGCGCAGCTCGATCAACTATATGGGGCTCGAACAGGCCGTCGGAATGGGCCGCAGGGCGATCGCCGACTACGGCGTCGAAGGGTGGATTCATCTCGACCACGGCGGATCGGTCGAACTGGTCGAGCGGTGTCTCGATGCAGGATTCGACTCGGTGATGATCGATGCCAGCGAACGTCCGTTCGACGAGAACGTCTCGACGACCCGACGGGTCGTCGAACTGGCACGCCCCTACGGCGTGAACGTCGAAGCGGAGCTGGGCTACGTCGCCAAACTGGGACAGGCGCAGGGCGGAGGCTTCACCACGCCCGAAGAGGCCGCACGGTTCGTCGAAGCGACCGGCGTCGATGCGCTGGCCGTGGCGATCGGTTCGGCCCACGGCTTCTACAAGCAGGCTCCGCGGCTCGACATCGAACGGCTAGCGCAGATCCATGCGGCGACCGACGCGGCGCTGGTGTTGCACGGCAGTTCGGGCATCCCCCACGACATGGTGCGCGAAGCGATCGCCAACGGCATCGTCAAAGTCAACCTCGCCACCGAGATCAAGGACAACTTCATGCGCGCGCTCAAAGGCGTACTGCTCGAAAGCGAGGAGATCGACCTGCGAAAGGTTTTCCCAAAAGCCGTGGCGCCGGTCGTGGAGCTGCTTTGCGAAAAATACCGTATGGTCGGCAGCAGCAAGGTGAAATAGGAGAACACAACCGGGCAACGGGCCGCCTTCGAAAAGCAATCCTCGACAATCCGCCGAATCATCCCGCTTCCGATCGCCAGAAGCGGGATGATTCTTATCCAAGAACATTCGTACTCAGAGCATCCCAATATTTACATCCCGTGGTGCAGCGATATCCGGACGAAATATATTACGGATACCCCTGCATACCAACAAAAAAGCGGTGTGCCTGGGAGGCACACCGCTTTAAATACAACCTCTATGGATCAATTAGCTGCGAAACCCGAAAAATCGGTCTGGAAAGCAGCTGCTTCATAGACATTGGTCTTCCCGCTTGCAGGAATCGTCTGCGTAGCACGTACGACCCAATCCTTTTCAGTCGAGGGATTTCCTCCGGGAGCTTTGACGTACCAATAATGCTGCAATGCCTTGTTCCAGGTCGTCGTCGTCTTGCCGCATTCGTTAAAGAAGAACGATACGGCACACATATCAGCAATATTCGAACTTATACGCGACATCGGCGTAACAACGCCGTTCTGAACGAGTTCCACCTTCCAATTCTGGGGATCGTCATTCCAAATCGAAACGACGAAACAATCCTTCAATGCCGCATTGCCGTTCGTCTTGATACCGGCGCCAGTACCGCCACCCGTCCAAGTGTAGGAGTATTCCTTCGATCCCGTATAGGTGGCATTGCCATCGTATACACGCATCTGGTACGTCTCGGGCCGTCCGGTAGATTTCGCTACCCAGTTATCGACGACATTGCCTTTGATTTCGTAGATGCTGTAACCGTTGGGAGCCCCGTCGACATTCAGGTTGCTCGACCACCAAGCACCGCAGGCACCGCCATGAACATGCTCATACACAGGCTTACCACCCTGGCACACATACTTGGTATGAATATAATTCTGCGGATAATGCGTATGTCCGATCATGATATGCGCCTCCTTGAATTGCGTCAACAAATTGAGGACATCCGCATAATGCTTGTCTTCATTCACATTCGATCCCGTGTTCTTTCCCCCGTTACGGAAAGGAATATGGGCACAAAAGAAAATAATCTTGTCCGCCTTGTTCTCGACCAGGTCCAGATCGGCTTTCAGCCAATTATACTGCTGATCCAGAAGTCCGGCTTCATAATTCCACGTCGAACCCGTAGATCTCGTGCAAACGACATTATCCATCACAACGATATGTGCCTTACCTCTATTAAATGAATAGTCGGCCGGGCCGAAACGCTGGACATAGTTCAATTGAGCAGCGTATGGAGTCGATTGAGAGGCATCGTGGTCGTGATTGCCCATGCAGTTGAAGATCGGCAGATAATCCGTCCCGATCTGCATGTTCGACATCGATTTTTTCATCGGATCCCACTGCACCGTATTGTCGAACGTAATATCGCCCAATGTAACGGCATAGGCATTCGTCCACCGACCTTCCTCCTGTGCACTTTTGAGTGTGGATTTGATATCGGGAATCGTCTCCGTTTCCCAACGAGTCACATCATCATCCGTCTTACACTGCGGATCCCCGATAGCGACGAGCGTAAAATTCTCCTCGACAGCGGGAAGCGGTTCCAGTTTAAAATCGTTGCGATTCTCCTTGTAGCGCTGAATCGTAGAGGTCGAATAGAACAGCGGCAACTTGGAGGAAGGATCGAGAGCCACCTTATAGTTCGCCGGAGTAACGTAATAGACATTGCGGCAATAACGGTTCGCTACGAGGCGGTAGTTACCGTCGGCATCCGTAGTAGTAAACGTATAGCCGTCCGTCACGGGAACGCCGGCAATACCTTTCCCCGTCGTAGCATCCGAGATCTGACCGACAAGGACCGTCTCACCCTCGGGAGGCGTAGGATCCGAGTCATCAGAATCGGAACTCGAACAAGCGGCTCCGCCCAGCAAAGCCACCGTCAAAAACAGATAATAAAACTTTCTTAACATATATAATCCTTTCTTATTTGGATTCACAGTAAATAAAATCGCGTACTATTTAGAAAGATAAGCGATCTTTGAGTAAAACAAAGACCACTTATCTTTTTAATCAAACTCTATTCTCCTGCAAAGATCACTGTTCCCAACCGTAGTTCTGGCCTAAATTGGTATTCAATGACAATGCCGCAGAAGGAATCGGACGCACGTACATTCGCTCGTCGAAACGTAAATCTTCGTGGTATACCAGATAACCGTGATCGCCGTCGGTCAGCGTCCAGTTATTATCACTCATGCTGGTACCAATGCAATAGTTGTTAGGATTGGTATCCGCCGCAGTAAAGGTATACGTGTATCCGTTGAATTCCATACCGTTCTTAACTTCATCAGCCGATAAGTATACACCCTTCCAACCCTTCTCGGTATCGCGAAGAGCGATCAGATTCGCACAATGCCAGCGATAAAGATCATCGACACGGAGGTTCTCGAGAATCAGCTCCGTAACACGTTCACGACGGATTTCGAGAATCGTATTCGACAGATTCGTAATAGCGGCGCCCTCTGCCTGAGCATAATAATCGATCAACCACTGATCGGGCTTATAGTTCGCTGTATCTTCCGGCCAGATATTCTTAACCCCAGCACGATCGCGCAACGCGCCTACCGTCAAATTCCAGTCCTCCTGAGATAACGAACCGTTATTGAGCTCGGCTTTCGCCTCCGCATAGTTGAGCAAAACTTCTCCAAGGCGGAAAATAGGTACGGAATTATCGCCACGCCCAGTCGTGTAGTTGTTCTCGAACTCCTGACTCCATTTCATAAACATATAGCCGGTAACGACGTGCGTGAAGTTCAAAGGCTTAGGCCCGGTTACACCGCCGTACGTCCACTCGTGTCCCGGAGCATGAACCGTCTGGCTCAGACGAGGATCGCGGCCTTCAAACTCTTTGCTCATCGGAACCTGATCCGACTCGATCGGGGTACCGTCGGTCGTGAGATACATGTTCATCAAGGCCTTCGTCGGCGAAACCTTCTGACTTGCAGTAGAAGTATTGTAATTCAACGTCAGATCGTTCCATACATTCAGACCGTCACTCGTCTTGTACTCGCGATACCAAATCACTTCATTGATATCGCCCAAAGCCGACGTCGTAAACAAGGCATGATAGTCATTGTGCAACTTCAACCCCGCCTCCGTCATAATCGTATTGGCGGCATCGACAGCTTCCTGCAAGAAATCATCGGCACTCTCATACTTATTGTTCCAAGGCTGATTCGTCGACGGATTGACCTTGTGATATTTACGATAAGTACCTTCGAAAAGACAAACTCGCGATTTGAAAGCCAAAGCTACCCAACGATTAATCACGTTCTTGTAAGTCTTCGTATCGGTAGAACAATACGTGCAAGCGAAATTCAGATCCTCCAACACTTTGCTCATCACATATTCGCGATCGTCGCGGCCGGCATAAAGCAACGCGTTGTCGACATCGAGGACCTGGTCGATCCACGGCACATTGCCGAACGTCTTCACTTTGCTATAATAGAAATAAGCCCGCCAAAAACGCGCTACGCCTTCATAATGATTATAAACGACCTCTGAAACATTCTCTTTGGCACGAACCATGTCCCGCAGCATAATATTGGCACGACGGATACTTCTCCAATCACCGACATCCCAACCGGTCTGCTTACCTGCATCCCATGCTGCCCCCGGTTTGTAATAATCCGTACCCGATTTGCTGGCGGTCAAGTCTGTATAACTATCTCCCATACCAATCGTATTCGCCGACGGGCAATACGATTCGAGGAGACCGTTACAATATAACTGTAAATCGGATTCCGAAACAAAAAAGGCTTCGGCCGAAACTCTATTCACCGGATCCGCCGACAAAAAGTCTTCACACGAAACTCCGGTGAAGGCAACGGCCCCTATTGCAAATAATCTAATAATATTTTTCATAATTTAACATTCATTAGAAAGTGACATTCAAACCGATCGTCCACGTCTTCAGCATCGGATAGCTGTAACCCTGACCTACACCGCCCAAACCGCCGGTAGTATCATTGTAATCGCTATCACCGAAACCGATTGTTTCCGGATCGAACATATCGGTATGCTTGAAGAGCGGCGAATGGGTGAAAATGTTATCGCCCGATACATAAATCTTCAACTTCTCGATCCGGATCTTGCGCGTCAGCTCCTGCGGGAAGGTGTAATCGATCGTAATGTTCTTGATACGCCAATACGATGCATCCTGCAGATAATAATCGTTTTCATAAGTCAGAGGTCCGACGTTACGATTGGCCGCATAGGTTACACGACGGGTATAATATGCCCCCGGATTGGTTACTCGCCAGTTTTCGGTACTGTAATCCATAATGACTGCATCGGTCGTATGAACCTTCGGCAAATAACCGTAAGGACGGTTGTACATACCCCAGAAGAAACCGGACTCGACCATCGGATACCAGTCGCGCTTGCCGACACCCTGAACGAAGACACTCAAACCGATACCGTTCCAGTTCGCGCCCAGATTGATACCATACTGATAGCGCGGCGTCGTATTGCCGATAATGTCCAAATCGCCATGGTTGTCGAGCGTAGGACGTTCACCTCCGTTTTCGATCTTCCCGTTACCGTCGAGATCGAGGAATTTCAAGTCACCGGCAAACGCACGGAAATTGTTGCCATTCTTATGGAATGCATCTACTGCCCAGTTGTTTGCCTCCTCATTGGTCAAGAAATAACCGTCGGTGCGGAAGCCCCAGATATCGCCCAATTCCTGGCCTTTATAGTAAGAGTAGATCGCACCATCGGAGTTGTAGTAATCCTTCACCCAGGTGCGGCTGTCCCAGACGCTGACCTTCACATTGTAATTGAACGGTTTTCCGCCGACCTTAAAGCTGTCGCGCCACGAAAGCGATGCCTCCCAGCCTTTGGTCTTCAATGCACCGAAATTGCCCTTGGGCGAAGTCTCACCAAGCACCTGCGGATAATCGGGACCATTGATCAACATATCGTTGGTATAACGCCAATAGTAATCGAATGACCCGGACAAACGATTACGCAACAAGTCGAAATCGACACCGATATCATACGTCGTAACAGTCTCCCATGTCAACGACGCCGGAACCATCGTAGGCCAGGAAGTGTAAGGAACCTGCTCGCCGTTAATCAAGATAGACGACTTCTCGATCGATTTGCTAGCGCTATTGCTCGTACGCATCAGGGACAAGAACTGATACGGATCAATCGAAGCATTGCCCAACGAACCCACATTGGCGCGAATCTTGAAGTTATCCAACCAGTTGCGCGACCATTTCATCCACGGCTCCTCCGAAATACGCCAGCCGATCGAACCCGAAGGGAAGAAACCCCACTGCTGATTGGTCGGGAAAAGCGACGACCCGTCGTAACGAGCTGCGAACTCGAAGATGTAACGATTGAGCAAAGTGTAGTTAATACGTCCGAAGACGCCGACCATAGATTTATCGTAACCGCTGTCGGATACACTGTATTCAGACGAATCCATCAGTTCGAACGAAGGAAGCGACGGATAGAGGATACCCTTACGCTGCAAATAGGTGTTACGATACTTCGTCTTCTCGATATTCCAACCGCCCACAACGTTCAGATTGTGATTCTCGCCCAATTTGGGAGTCCACGTCGCAACAATGTTCGATGCGACATAATCGGTATCGTATGTCCAATGCGACTTATAAGAGTTCGGATTGTATTCATGCGGCTCTCCTGCCGTCGTATAACCCGTCTGGGTAGGCGAAAGACGATCCTTTTTCGAACGGATAGCCTTGTAGGTAAAGTCTGCCGAAACCTTCAATACGTCCTTAATCGGCTCGGCCGTCAAAGTCGTCGTCGTGATCGCATCGAGTTTGTTATCCTCCTGGTAGGCTTCATCTCGCGACCACCCTTCATAAACCATTGCGGCGGCGGCGTAAGTCGGCGTACCGTCCTCGTTATACACCGGATAGAGCGGCTGAGCTCGGTGTTCGATCTGACGCCAGATAGGCATCGATCCACTTACGACGAAAGGCTGATGGTATTTACGGCTGAAAATCGACGTATTGTTGGCCAACGTCAGCCATTTGGTGATTTTCACATCGCCCTTGGCGCGCAGGTTATAGGACTTGAAATCCTCCTCACCAATATTATAGATACCGTCCTGATTGTAATAACGACCGGAAATCGCGAATGAAGAGCGTTCACCGGCACCCGATACGGTAATATTGTGCGTCTGCGTGAAGTTATAGTCCTTCAGATACATATCCACCCAATCCGTGCTGCCGTAATAAACGGTCTTTTTGGTAGGAGAGCCCAATTCGCTCAGGTCGCCGTACAAATTACCATACTTTTCGTAGGAAGGATCGGTCTTGCGACGACGGAACTCATCGAGATAAGCCTGCGAGAAGCCGATCTCCTTGTTGACATCGCTGGGGAACGTTCCCGACGACTGGGGAGTACGGTCATTACCCTGGAAAAACTCGGCGAAAGCTTCCGCCCACTGCAAACCGTCGGATACTAGATGGTCTTCCCAAATCACCGTACGACGATTAATGGAGAACGAACCGTTATAGTTTACGGTAACCCGATCCTTTTTAGCTGCTTTGGTCGTTACCAAAATCACACCGAATGCGCCACGAGCGCCGTATACGGCAGCCGAAGCGGCATCCTTCAGCACGGAAATCGTCTCGACGTCTTCGGGGTTGACTGTCGTCAGGTCGCCTTCGACACCGTCGATCAGCACCAGAGCCGAACCGCCCTGACCGATCGAGTGCTTCGTACCTGCACCGTTCGTACCGCTCTTACGCGACTGATAACCCGTCGCGTTACCGCGCACGTATACCGAACCCTGATGGTTGGGCTTACCGTCGGTCTGGATGATGTTCAGACCCGGGATCTGCCCCTGTAACGAACGGGTAATGTTGGCATTTGTACGTCCTTCGAGCGCTTCGCCGGAGAGGTTCTCGACAGCACCTACCAGCTGCGTTTTCTTCAACGTACCGTAACCTACGACAACCACCTCGTCGATTTTCGTATTATCTTCTGCAATGGCAAAATTGACAGCCGAGCGATTGCCGACCGTAACTTCCTGAGATTTGTAACCGAAGAACGTACATACCAGCACGTCGGTCGGTTTGGCCTTGATGCGATACGAACCGTCCGCATCGGAAATGGTACCTACTGTCGTTCCTTTGACCATGATCGCCGCACCTGCAAGCGGGCTGTTAGTCGTAGCGTCGGTAACGGTACCAGAAATCGTTTGGCTCTGTGCGAAAACGCTCGATGATATGAGCATCATCAAACAAGCAAGAGCACACGTGAACACACCTCGCACAGCAAACTTTTTACTGGGGGGGGGAAGTAGTACGTGTTTCATTCTAATCTTCTTTAATTAGTTCCAACATTTTTAGTAATTTTCAGGCGTCCCTTTACCTATTAATATAGGAAAACATCTGCCTGCCCTGAGGGCATTCAAACGGGGACGATTGCGAGTTTGGATTCTCTGAAAATAATCGAATAATGGTTTAAGGGAATGTTTGGATGGCTTTCTGGGTCGTCGTAATTTTCGTTTAGGTTGTTAAGTCAATGAATTAGGGGTTATTACTTATATTTTATACAAAAAACTTTTATGCAAATATAATAAATTTCGAATTCAAACAAATAAAATCGGATATTTTTTTACTCGAAACCAAAATTAATTCCGATCGCCCGACGAAAAGGGAATAAAAAACAGCATAAATCGCTGACAAATAACAAATTACCCCCCCCTACATCTCCTTCAAAAAAGCCAATGCCTTAGAAACCAAATACTTTCAATTTCTTTCAGTTCCCCAATCAGATTTTTCGATTCACTTCGATTCCCGACACGGTTTTCCATCCGTCCGCATTTATGAAACTCGCCCGAAAATCCGGATGAAATTAAAAATTTCAGGAAAAAAGTTTGTTTTTGAAAAAAAAGATATATATTTGCATTGCAAGTTTGGAACAAAGGCGCGGACATCGATGTCCGGCCGACTCTTAGATAAATTGAATAATGTGGATTAAGGTTCGCTTGAGAAGCGAGACCTTGATTTATGTTATTTTGTGTTTATTATCTAACAAACAGTTCAAGACAAACTTATGAAAATCAATAAAATGCTTATAGCGATTCCCGCTATGTTAGCTGTTGTTCTGAGTAGCTGTAAAGATGACGATCCGACGGTCGGTATCGATTCGAGTATGCCGGCTCCCGCCGAAGTCTCTTACGACGAAATGAACTCGTCGAGTTCATCCATCGGAGTGTATTGGGACGCTAACGCCGCATTGAAAAGCGGGGCGACATCTTTTACGGTTCAAATCTTAAAGAAAAAAGATGTCGGCGGAGATGCTTACGACAATACGGTCTCCCATACACTTCAATCCTCAGACTCTCCGTATGATGCATCTCAATTCACAGGACTGACCGAAGGAAGCAAATATTTTGTACGGGTACGCGCAAACTATCCCCGTTCGGTCTACTCCGAATGGGCATATATTCTGAGTTCTTACAACGTTCCGGCCAAAGTAAAAGTCGGAACAGGAGTCATGCATATCGATCCCAATGCCAAGAACGGCCCCGAAGATGTCACCGTTGTGCCGTTCTTCTCCGATCTCAACCTCAAATGGGAAGAAGACGATACGGCGGAAAGTTATGTAATTTATATCGACGATCAAAAAGTCGGGGAAACAGAAGAGTTATCCTACCATGTAACCGGACTTGATTACAATACGTCTTACAGCGTAAGCGTAGCGTCTGTCTATTCGGATGGTTCCGAAGTAAAAGCCGATCCCGAACCGACAAAGACCGGAAATATCCAGCAAATTACACGCAACGTCGGTCCGACCCACCTCAGCGTAAACTGGGATGACGTATCCGGTGGTGCGGGAGCCGGATCGCGCGCTTATCAGGTCGAACTTTCCAAGGAAGAATCGATGGCGAACCCCATTTATTCGATCTATTGCGTGGACGGTCAAGCCTCGACCAACGGTTCGTTCGGCAGCTCTTCTTGGTATGGAAAAGAGAATGGAACGAACCTTCTGCCTCCTACGTCGATCTCATTCGGCCAGCTGGAACCGGCAACGACCTACTATTTCCGCGTGAAGACCGTCGGAAATTACAGTTTCCAAGGAAGCAAGGGTACCGTTACGATCAAGGCCACAAACGGAGAATCGGACTTCTCTCCCGTGATTACACTCCGCACCGAAGCCGAACACACCCCTGCGGCGAATGAAATTCTTTACCAAGGATTCGACAATATTACGATGCAGTCCGATTTCATCAATACGGCCGCAGGCACCACGCCGTACTGGTCCGATAAAGCGATCGTTTCCAAACAAGCCGATACCCCGAATCCGTGGGAAGGAGCATGGGTCGTATATCCGTTCGCAAATTCGCACTTGCTTGCAACATGGGGCATGGCCTCCACCGCAAATTACATCGACGGTCAAGCAACATACAAGGGCCAGGCGAATCGAATCGCAGGAGACAAATCCGGCTCGCTGAAAGGGTGGTACATCGGCGATCAGGTATCGCCTCATCAAGGTTATGTCAAAGTCGGTACAAGTTCGAAGGACGGATTTTATATTGCAACTCCCGCACTTGACAGTCCTTTATTGAGCGCAGAAGGAACGCTTTGCACATTCTCGTTCAAAGGCTGCCCGTTAATGACCGATGGAAGAGTCGTCGATATCGAAGTATATCGCGCGGCGACCAAAACCTTCGAGAAAGTAACGAGTATCACGATGGATTCCACTTTGGCAGATGGATGGACAAGCAGCGACTACCTCTGCAACTACAAGTGGACAACTTATTCGATCGATATCACGTTGCATCCGGGAGATAACGTGGCCGTTATTTCTACGAACAAGAGCCGGTTTGCTATCGACGACATCATGATCGTTAAAAAATAAGATTGATTAACCCTTTTCGGGAGGCCGATCCTGCATGGATCGGCCTCTTTTACTTTCAGGGAGAGAATAAGGGGAGGGCATCTTTGACTGGCGATCAACTCCCGTCGGTCATCATCGCAGCAAACTCATACTAACGCAGGGAATCTGCAATCCTAATAGTACAAGAATAACCGTACCGAAATCGATTTCCGAAGCGTATGTAGATCAGGCCATACGGCACGCTACTTTGTTGGACCTCGTTAGAACATGCCGCAACCTGCTCCGATGCAGCCGGATAGCTATGCCGGCAACAACTCATATCGCCGCTACCTGAGACGCTGATTGAAGAAATCACGACCATATCTCTCTGGAATCCCCAATATCCAAAACAGACAAGAGGCCGTCCGAGATAATGCAAACCGACACGGTTGCGACGAAAACCTGACAACCCGCTGCAACCTCCGACGAACCCACCGCAAAAAGATTCCGGGATTCAGCAGAAGCTGAATCCCGGAACCACTATCAATACATTACAACGTTTTCGTTAAGCTGAGCGCAAAGTCGCTGCTTGCGCGAACTTTGCCGAGGCGAGAAAACGAAGAGAAAACTCGACGTTTACTCCTCTGCTACGACCGTGAACTTGATCGTGGCCTTCACCTCACGGTGCAACTTGGCCGAAGCCTCGTACTCGCCGACGTTCTTGATCGCCTCGACCGTAATCGTCTTGCGATCCAACTCGACGCCTTTGGCTGCCAGCGCCTCGGCCAGATCGGCTGCGGTCACCGAACCGAAGATCTTGCCCTCCTCGGCCTTCATCGCAATGGTGAGCGGCAGGTTGGCGATCTTCTCGGCCAGTGCCTGTGCGTCGGCCAGAATCTTGGCGTCCTTGTGGGCACGCTGTTTCAGGTTTTCGGCCAGCACCTTCTTCGCCGAAGCGGTCGCGGCCTTGGCATAACCCTGAGGAATCAAGTAGTTGTTCGCGTAACCGGGCTTCACGTTCACGATGTCGTTGGCGTAGCCCAGCTTCTCCATATCTTTCAAAAGAATCACTTCCATGTCTTGCTCCTCCTTGATTATTTCATACAATCGGTTACGAACGGCAGAATGGCGAGGTGACGCGCACGCTTAACGGCCTGTGCGACCTTCTTCTGGAACTTCTGCGAAGTACCCGTCAGGCGGCGGGGAAGGATCTTGCCCTGCTCGTTGAGGAACTTCTTCAGGAACTCGCCGTCCTTATAATCCACGTACTTGATGCCGAGTTTCTTGAAACGGCAGTACTTCTTCTTCTTCACGTCGACCGATACCGGATTGAGGTAACGGATCTCCGATGCCTGTGCTTTGTTCTCCTGTGCCATGGTTACTCCTCCTGCGTTTTGTTAGAAAGTTTTGCACGACGCTTCTCCGAATACTCGACAGCGTACTTGTCCTGCTTGAACGTCAAAAAGCGGATCACACGTTCGTCGCGGCGATACTGGGTCTCCAACGTATTGATCAGAGAACCCTCGCCCGTGAACTCCACGAGGAAATAGAAACCGGTGGTCTTGTTCTGAATCGGGTAAGCGAGCTTTTTGAGCCCCCACTTCTCCACATTCACGAGCTGACCGCCGTTCTCGGTGATGACACCTTGGAATTTGTCAGCCACCTCCTGAACCTGAGCCTCGGAGAGAACCGGCGTGACAATGAAAACGGTTTCGTAATTGTTCATAATGCTAAAAATTAATTAATTGCCAAATAGCGGGGCAAAGATAGCGATTTCCCGCGAATTATCAATACTCCGCAACGGATTATTTTCACTTTTCGCCGCCGCGCACCCCTTTTCCGGCCAGCAGGGCGTCGATCGCCTCCGTCGCCGCTTCGAACTGCGAGGGACGCGGTGCATCGCACGTCGCGAGCCGTCCGTCGGGCGCAATGAGCATATAGGTCGGAAAACCGGACAGGTCGTATTCGGCCAGCGTCAGCGAAGAAGCCGCATCGGGCAGGAAATAGTTCTCGCCCAGCCCCGTCAGACCGAATTCATCCAAAAATTCGATCCATGCCTTGCGACGCGATCGGAGGCACAGCGTGACGAAACGGACCTCGTCCGAGCCGGCGTAATGCTCGCGCAGGATCGGCATCGCCGTTTTCAACTCGCTGCGGCAAGGACCGCACCATGTCGAACAGAAATCGACGTAGAGCGCCTTCCCCGGATGACGGGCCGCCAACGTCGAGAGCAGCTCGCAGTCGGGCAGCGTATCGATCCGTCCCGCCGCATCGCACCGCAGCACGCCGGAAAGCGGGACAGTGCTGAAAGCGGGACGTTCCGCCGCCCGTTCGCGCACCCGCGCCGCATAGGCCGGATCGAGGAACAATCCGGCCATCCGTTCGGCCGGCACCGCACCGTTCGCACGCATGCCTTCCATACAGCCGTAAAGCAGGTAATCGCGCAGTCCCCGGCCGATCTGCGGGTCGGCATCGAGCCGGGCCGCAACGGCCGCCAACGCTTCGGCCGGCGCTGCGCCCGACCGAACGGCCTCGATCTCGTCGGGACAAATCGCACCGAGATAATAGCTGATGCCGGCCGAATAGTTGATGACAGAGACCATATTGCGTTCCAGATTGAAGATGTCGAACATCGGATCGGTGAAGATCGCCCGCCATGCCGCCGGATCGAGGTCGTGGTTCCATATCTGCACCATATCGATGTCACGGGCCACCGCCTCGCGCACCTCGGCCGGAAGCCGGCGCGCGGAGAGCGAATCGGCGACGGCCTGCCGGTAACGCCGGTAGCTCGCCAGATACTCCTGCGGATCGCCCTCGACGGCGGGAGCCTGCTCGCACAGCCTTCTTTTCAGGCCGGCGACCGACGCAAGCGCATTGTTGGTCCGTGCATGGTCGCCCGAAAAACGGATCGCATCGGGATCACCGGCACGCATCCGCCCCGCGTCGATGGTCACATAGACCGAGTCGCCGGGGGAGACGATCAGATCGAAGAAATCGCCGTATACGCCGGTCATTCCGGTCGTATAGGCCGTTCGGAATACGAAATGGAAATCATTCGCTTCGGGCGAGACACGGGCTGCCATACGGCTTTTCAACGCGAAGGGATCTTCGGTATTGAACAGCACCGCCCCGGAAGCTTCCCCGGCGAGATCGACCACACGTCCCGCGATGACCGTACGCCGCGGAACGACGCCGTCCGGCCCGCAGGCAAAAAGCGGCAACAGCAGCAATGCCGCGAGCACGCGGCAGATCGGAATCGGTTTCATAGGCAAAGTTTCAGGCCGGAACACCGGCGGTTGGTGTGGTAAAAATAATGAAAAAAGTCCGAAAAAACAAGTTTCCGGACTTTCATACGGTTCTTCCTTCGAAAAAATCATCTGTGCGCATCCACCACCCGACAAATACGGTCGAAAACCTCGTCCATCGAGCCGACGCCGTCGACCTCGAAATATTTGTTCTGCCTGGCGTAGTAGGCACCGACCACTTCGGTCTGCTCGCGATAGACCTTGATGCGGTTGCGGATGACATCCTCCGACGCATCGTCGGCACGACCCGAATCCTTGCCGCGCAGCAGGATGCGGCGCACCAGCTCCTCTTCGGGGACATGCATGTCGACCATGAGCGTCACGCCCAGCCCGTGCCCGCCGAGAATCTTGTCGAACTCCTCGGCCTGAATCGTCGTGCGGGGAAAGCCGTCGAAGATATTGCCCGCCGCATCGCGGTGCTCGGCCACGTAGTTGGCGATCATCCCGATGACGACGGCATCGGGCGCCAGACGACCCGACTTGATATACTCCTCCATGCTGCGGCCCAGCTCGGTCCCGCGCGCGATCTCGGCGCGGATCACCTCGCCCGTCGAGACGTGGTTGATTCCGTAATGTTCCCTCAGACGCGACGCCTGCGTCCCCTTGCCGCAGCCCGGCGCCCCAAATAATACGATGTTCAGCATAGTTTGTGTTAGTTTTTTCACAACGGCAAAAATAATCTATTTTTCCCGAAAACGGCAAAGTTCTTTAAAAATTATAATATCTCTGCCCCGCCGGACGGTGCGCCGGCGACCTTTTCCTTCGGAAAAGCGGCGGCAGGGCCGTTGTACGGACGTTCGATCCTCCCGTGGGATGACCGCCGAGCGGCTGCGGCGGACGGAACGCGGAGAGCGAAGTTGCGAAACGGCAAAGTTTTCGCTACTTTTGTGCAAAATTCGATCGGAGGCATGGAACAGAACAAACGGACGCAGATCGCCGAATTGGGGGAATTCGGCCTTATCGACAAACTCACCGGCGCATTCGCCCCCCGCAACCGGACGACCCAGCGGGGCGTAGGCGACGACGCGGCCGTGATCGCCGCTTCGCGCAGCGAGGCGACGCTCGTCTCGACCGACCTGCTGATGGAAGGGATCGACTTCGACCTCACCTACTTCCCGCTCAAACATCTGGGCTACAAGACCGTCACCGTCGGCGCGAGCGACATCCTGGCGATGAACGCCCTGCCCGAACAACTGTTGCTGTCGCTCGGCGTGTCGTCGAAATTCTCGGTCGAGGCGTTGCAGGAGTTCTACGAGGGTGTCCGCCTGGCTTGCGAGGAGCTGAACATCGACCTGGCGGGAGGCGATACGACCGCTTCGGTGACGGGGCTGACCGTCAACGTCACGGCCATAGGCCGTGCCAGACGCAACGACATCGTCTACCGCAACGGAGCCAAACCCAACGATCTGATCTGCATCACGGGAAATCTGGGCGCCGCCTATATGGGTCTCCAACTGCTCGAACGCGAGAAGCGCGTCCTGCACGACGTCGAAAATCCCGAACCGCAGTTCGCCGGCCACGAATACCTGCTCGAAAAATACCTGAAACCCCGCGCCCGCCGCGACGTGATCACCGCGCTGGCCGAAGAGAAACTCCGCCCCACGGCGATGATCGACCTCTCGGACGGACTGGCCAGCGACCTGATGCAGCTCTGCAAGGCTTCGGACTGCGGCGCGCGCATCTACCTGGAACGGATCCCGATCGCCCGGCAGACGCATCAGTTGGCCGAGGAGATGCACACCGACCCCGTGGTGGCAGCCCTCAACGGAGGGCAGGATCACGAGCTGCTCTTCACCGTGCCGCTCTCCATGCAGGAGCAGGTGATGCGGCTGGGCCTGGTCGACGTGATCGGACATATCACCCAGCCGGGCACGGGGTGCTATCTGGTGACGCCCGACGGCAGCGACATCCGCCTCAAAGCCCAGGGATTCAAAGAGGGAATCTGACCGCAGGCCCCTGCGCTCCGTTCAGTCGCAGGAGAACCGCAGATTCAGCCCCCGCGTAAAGAGACCCAGCTCCTCCTGCGAGGCAGGACGGCACGAGGTATATCCCGAGGGCAGCGGCGACCACAGTTCGAAGCCTCGGAGATCGCTCGAACAAACGGCCAGCAGCACTCCGCCCCGCCGGTCGTGCCGCTCGAAAATCCCCCACAATCCGCCCGAAGGAGCGGCCGCCGGAAAAAAGAGGTAGAGTCCGCCGGGTTCGAGCCGCGTAAAATCGTAAATCAACATCACACCTAATATGTTCGTAATGGTAAGCGGATGAATTTCCCCTTTTCCATTCAATATTCCAACCGGAGTGCCAACTTTTGGCAGAAATAAATCGTGCGGTTCGAAAAAATCACTATTTTTGTTCGGACAACACGCATTCCCGCCGCTTCGCAAGTCCGCCTTCCCGACGGCCGCCGCACCGACCGGCAGGAGCGCGCGCAGGAATGCCACCGAAAAGAGACGAACATGAAACAACCTTATATTCCGCAGCCGATCGACGTCAGCCGCATCGAACTGCCCGCCGCGCTGGCACCCCTCACCGAAGCGCTCGCGCGCAACGTCCACGAGGTATGGGCGGCTACCCGCATCGCCCAGGGCTGGCGTTTCGGACCCGAACGCAACGACGCCCGCAAGGAACACCCCTGCCTGATCCCCTACGAGGAGCTGCCCGAAGAGGAACGCACCTACGACCGCCAGACGGCGCTCGAAACGCTGAAACTGATCGAACACCTCGGATTCGAAATCCGCAAACGCTAACCGAAAAACCGCCGCATCATGATCCGACGCTTGTGGAAAACCCTGAAACTCGGCTTCGACCGCTCCTTTTCGGGCGCCAGCTGGAAACAGATCACCTGGCTCTTCGGCATTCTGGCCCTCGTGCTGGGCTTCTCGCTCTGGATCAAAAGCTATTGCACAGCCGAGCTACACGACATGCGCATCCTCGAACTGCTGCTCGATCCCGGTTCGTTCGTGTTGCAGGATGGCGATCCGCTGGGTTATGAACGCCTGCCGCTGCTGGCGCTCACCTTCCTCGGCGCGATCTTCTTCACCGGAGGACTGATCTCGGTCGTTTCGAACATCCTCACGGGACGCATCGCCCGTTTCAGACAAGGCGAAATCCGCTACCGCTTCGACGGGCATATCGTCCTGCTGGGAGCCAACGACACGGCCGCAGGACTGATCCGCGAACTGCACGCCGAGCCGGAGAACCGCCGCCGCGACATCGTGCTGCTCACGCAGAGCGATGCAGAGGCTCTGCGCCGGAAGCTGCACGCCGAACTTTCGCCCGCCGAGGAGCGCCGCCTCATCATCCTCCACGGTCAGCGCGACTCGCGCGAAGAATTGGAGAAGATCCACATCCACCGCGCCGACCGCGTCTTCGTGCTGAGCGACGACGGCGAACTGGAACACGACTCGGTAAGCATCAACGCGCTGGTTCAGATTTCGGCGATTCTCGGCGCAGCGCACCGCCGCGATCCGCTGCCCTGCCACCTGTCGTTCGAATACCAGAGTTCGTTCCAGGTCTTCCAACTGGCCGATTTCGAAGAGGCCGAGCGGATGAAGAGCCGCATCCACTTCTCGGCGACCAATTTCCACGAGAACTGGGCGCAGCGCGTGCTGGTGTCGGGCTGCTGCAACTGCAACGGACGGGATATTCTCTATCCGCCGCTCGACCGCGACGGCATCCGGGCGCAAAGCGACCGCTACGTCCACCTGATCGTCGTGGGCATGAGCCGCATGGGCGTGGCGATGGGCGTCACGGCGGCCCACATCGCGCACTACCCCAACTTCGTCACACAGGGGATCCGCACGCGCATCACCTTCATCGACCCCGATGCGGAACGGGAAATGAACTTTCTCAAAGGCCGTTATGAACCGCTTTTCCGGTTGTCGCACCACACGCTGCGCAAATTCGACGCGGCCGGCAGCGAAACGACCAACGTCCACACCCCGCAGGAGGATTTTCTGGACGTGGAGTGGGAATTCGTCGCAGGAGGCATCGAATCGCCCCACGTGCGCAAACTGCTCAAAGACTGGACGGCCGACGAAAAGGCGCTCCCCACGCTGGCGATCTGCGGCAACTCCGCACCGGAGAACGTCGCCGCCGCACTCTACCTGCCGCAACCGCTCTACGACCGGCAAGTTCCGATCTTCGTCTATCAGAAGGAGACGGCCACCATTCTCGAAATCGCCCGCCGTTCGTCCCGTTACCGAAGCGTATATCCGTTCGGCATGATGTGCGAAAGCTACGACGCCACACTCAAACAGCGCATCCGCAAGGCCAAACGCATCAACTACGTCTACAACCATTTCACCGATGCAAAAAAAGCTGCGAAAAAAGCAGCGGACGAACTCAATGAAAAGTTCGACTTCAAAACTTTCGCAGCCGGATTCGAAATTGCCGATTGGCCAGACGATAAGATCGACCAATACTGGAACGATCAATCGCTGGCGTTCCAATGGTCGAACATCTACGCCGCCAACGCCATCCCCGCCAAACTCCGCTCGCTGGGTATCGATCCCTGCCGTCCGCATCCGCTGGACGGGCAGGAGGTGGAGACGGCGGCCCGTGTGGAACACAACCGCTGGAACGTGGAGCGGCTGCTGATGGGTTACCGTCCGGCCACCACGGCCGAACGGGAGCGGGCGAACGCCGACGACGAATATAACGAAATGTTGAAAAAAAAGTATTTCATCCATATCAATATCGCCCCTTATGGGGAGATTCCCGAAGAAACCAAAGAAAACGACCGCATCCTGACCCGCTTCCTCTACCGCGTGGAACAGTGATCCGCTCCTCCGGTGCAAGCCCCGAAACGTCCGTGCGGCACGTTCCGGGGCTTTTGCGTTCCGGCCGCTGCGGCCGCCCCACTCGGACAACGGATCGACGCCGATCCGGTCACGTATCCGGCAATACCGATTATCCGCCATCTCGTCCGTAAGGCCGGACGATAGTCCCGCCGGTTGCGGCCGGAAAAGGCGGCGCCCTCCACCGGAAAAATCGCATACCTATCCGCAATCGTACCTCCGAATCCGATTCCCGACCGACGCTGCCGGCAGGAAACCCGCACACCGTGCGGAGGGAACGTATCCCCCCCCGAGACCTAATACTGTACTGTACCGTTCCGGTCGCCGGCGGTTCGTCGCTGCGCATCGCAAGCGGGGAGGTAAGCGGAAAAAATCGATATTTCAATAAAAATTCAGTACTTTGTATTGCAAAGTATAAATAATCGTATTATATTTGCAACGACAGAGTAATTAAAGTTTTTTAGATACCCCCTCAAAACAGTACCGTTATGAAAGAGACTGTAAACGTCAACATCGCCTCGCAGGCCTTCACGCTCGACGACGACGCCTACGCCGTGCTTCGCCGCTATCTGGACGACATCCGCCGGCGACTGCCGCAGGAGGACAACAACACGATGGAGGATGTCGAAGCGCGTATCGCCGACATTTTCCGTGAACGGCTTTCGTCGCCGATGATGGTCGTGTCGCTCGCGTCGGTACAGTACGCCATGGAACAACTCGGGCAGCCCGACGACTTCGGCGAATGCCCCTCCGACCGCACGGGCGGCTGCACGGGGGAGCAGATCGGAGAGCCGGAGCCCGCTCCGCGCAAACTCTACCGTTCGCGCAGCGACCGCGCCATTGCCGGCATCTGCGGCGGACTGGCCGACTACCTCCGCGTCGATCCGCTGGTGATCCGGCTGCTGACACTCTTCCTGATCCTCTTCGGGGGCCTCTCGATCTGGATCTACATCATTCTCTGGCTGATCGTTCCCGAAGAGCCGCAAAGCATCAACACCCGTAAATAATCCCAAAACGATAACGCCATGGCAGAAGATAACGTAAAAGCCCAGATGCGGAAAGGCATTCTCGAATACTGCATCCTCGCGATCCTCTCGCGCGGCGACTCCTACGCCCCGCGGATCATCGCCGAGCTGAAAGCGGCCGAGATGATCGTGGTCGAAGGCACGCTCTATCCGATCCTCACCCGCCAGAAAAACGCAGGTCTGCTTACCTACCGCTGGGAAGAATCTCCTCAGGGGCCTCCCCGCAAATATTACACGCTGACTGAGAAAGGCCGCGAAGCACTCCGCACGCTCGATCAAGCGTGGATCGAGATGGTACAGCAGATCGACGTGATCCGTCACGGCGGCAAACCGGCCGAAAACCGATAAACCGATCTCCGAACGAAAGAAAGACACTCCGGCTTCACGCAGTCGCCGCACTCCGCACGACGGAGGGTGCCGTCTCCGACGGCGGGCGACGGGACATGACTACCGGAGGCGTCGAATCGCTCCGAAATCACACGCGAAGCATCCGAAACCGACACAAACCTATTACACCATGAAAAAGGCACTCCTTCTCCTCGCCGCGGCAGCCGCCTGTGCAATCGCCCTTCCGGCCACCGCTGCACGCAACAAAACCCTCAAAGGCAGCGGCAGAATCGTCACCGAGACCCGCGACGTCGGATCGTTCCACGCCGTCGAAGCAGGCAGCATCGCCCACGTCCTCGTCGGCGACTACCCCGCAGGCCGCGTGACCGTCAAGACCGACGACAACCTCCTCGTCCACGTGCAGACCTCGGTCGCCGAGGGGACGCTCCGCATCGGACTGGCAGACGTCACGGTGCAAAACGCCGAATTGACCGTCTATGTTCCGGCCGCCGGCATCACACGACTCGACGCCAAAGGCATCGCTGCATTTTCGCTCGAAACACCGCTGGCCGGAATTACCGGATTAAAAGCCGGCGGAGCCGCCAAAATCACGGCCGAACACCCGCTGCAAACCAATGACGCCGCGATCGAGACCAGCGGCACGGCACACATCGCCGTCGAGGCGATGACGGGCACCCTCGAACGCATCTCGGCCACCGGAGGTTCCGTGATCGAACTGAAAGGACAACCGGCAGGCGCCGACGCCGCGATCGAGACCAACGGCACCGCGCACATCGCCGTCGAGGCGATGACGGGCACCCTCGAACGCATCTCGGCCACCGGTGGTTCCGTGATCGAACTGAAAGGACAACCGGCAGGCGCCGACGCCGCGATCGAGACCAACGGCACCGCGCACATCGCCGTCGAGGCGATGACGGGTACCCTCGAACGCATCTCGGCCACCGGTGGTTCCGAAATCAAACTGAAAAGCACGGCGACAGGTCGCGCCATCGAACTCCGAGCCTCCGGCACGAGCCGCCTCGTCTGCAACGGAGAACTCCTCTGCGACGACGCTTCGATCGAAAGCAGCGGCGCCGCCCGCATCACGACCCGTGTCAAATGCACGGAGTGCCGGATCGAGAGCAGCGGTACTTCCGCCACGCAGGTGTCGCTCGACGCGACCTCGCTCCATGCCGAGAGCAGCGGAGGCGCCGGCATGACGCTCGCCGGAACGACCCGCGCCTGCCGCATCGTCGCCGGAGGAACCTCCCGCATCGACGCTACGGGACTGAAATCGGAACAGTGGGACACCACGGTCGGGAAATACTCCGCACTCAAACGTTAACCGCATATGAAACGCATCTTTCTATTTTCTACACTTTTCATCCTGCTCGGTCTCGTACCGGCGCAGACCGCCGCACGCGCCCGCACGATCAAGGGATCGGGTGTCATGCGCACCGAAACGCGCGAGGCAGGGCGCTACACGGGGCTGAAAGTCGCCCGCGGCGTCGCGGCGACGATCGTCGAAAGCGATTCGGAAAAACTCGTCGTCGAAGCCGACGAAAAGATCATCGGCTATGTCGTCACGACGATCGACAAACAGGGCGTCCTGCTGCTGACGATCGATCCCGAAATCGACAACATCCGCGACTGCGACGTCCGCATCAGCGTACCCAAACCTGAGGTACTGCAAAGCCTGACGGCCACCAGCGGCGGTCGGGTCACCTGCCGAACCGTCGTAAACACCCCGACGCTCAACGTCCGCACAACCAGCGGCGCACATGCCGAGATCGCCTGCGAGGGCGACGGCTGCACCCTCTCGGCCACCAGCGGCTCCGAAATCAAGGCCAATCTGGCCGTAGGCCGGTGCGCGATCGAAGCGCACAGCGGAGCCGAAATAAATGTCAAGGGAGTGGCCGAGGAGTGCAAAATCAACGCCATGTCGGGAGCCACCTGCAAGGCCCGCAATCTGCTGACCCGGCGTACCGAAGCGCGCGCTTCGTCGGGCGCTTCGGTGCGCATCACCTGCTCCGAGACGCTCGAAGCCGCCGCTTCGTCGGGCGGAAGCGTCTCCTACTGGGGCGACTGCCGACTCGTCGGTTTCAAAAAGAACCTGACAGGATCCGTCACCCATAAACGATAACCGCCATGAAAGAGGTCAAAAAATGCAGTATTTCGGGCATCGCCTTCACGCTCGACGCCGATGCCTACGCCCTTCTGAGCCGCTACCTCGACAGTCTCAAAGCGACCTACGCCGAGACGGCCGACGGCGACGAAATCGTCGCCGACATCGAGGCGCGCATCGCCGAACTGATCCTCTCGCAGCAGGAGAACTCGCGCGTGGTGGAGACCCCGCTCCTGCGACAGATCATCTCGCAAATGGGAACGGCCGAGGACATCTCGTCCGAAAGCGAAACCGACGCAGCCAAAAAGCAGCCGCGCATCCCGCGCCGTCTCTACCGCGACACCGAGAACGCCCGCCTGGGCGGGGTGTGCGCCGGGCTGGGGCGTTACTTCGACGTCGACGCCACATGGGTGCGCCTGACGCTCTTCGCACCGCTGCTGTTGTTGATCCTCGTCGAGGTACTGCCCTTCTCCGGCACCCTCTCGACCTTCTTCTCCAACCTGTTCGGCGTCTTCGTACTGGGCTACTTCATCATGTGGTTCGCCGTACCGGCCGCACGCTCCGCGCGGCAGAAGCTCGAAATGGAGGGCGAGCCGATCACCGTGCGCTCGATCCGCGAAAAAACCGTTCGGGACAGCGAGACGAACAGCGACGTGAAATCGATCGTCGCCCGCGTGATCTACGCCCTCGGACAACTGGCGCTCATCGTCATCAAGATCTTCATCGGTTTCTTCATCTTCGGTCTGACCTTCGCCGCCTGCATCCTGCTCATCGTACTCTTCGCCCTGATCTTCGGCGACCCGGGCGGCAGCGGAACGCTATCGATCGCAGGCTGGACGATGACGACCACGGCCATGGGCGTCATGGGTCTGCTGACGGTGCTCATCCCGCTGCTGCTGCTCATCTACATCCTCTTCTGCCTGATCGCCTCGCGCAAACCCAGCGGGCGCGCCACGCTGATCGTCTTCCTGCTCTGGATCCTGACGATCGTCGCTACCGGCGGACTGATCCTGCGGGAGTACGGCGGCGAACAGCGGCACCGCCTGCACGAACTCTTCGACGAGGCGCGCGACGAACTCCGCGACAGGGAAATCGACCGTATGCAGGAGTGGGTGGCCGCCGACACCGTATCCGTCATTGCGACCGAACCCGCCCCGCAGACCGCTCCGGCAAGCGATTCCGCACACCGGATCACGATCAAGGGACCCAAGAAACAGAAGGTCGACATCCGCGTGACGGAACACAGCGTCGACATCGATTTCGACGACGAGAGCTACGAATGACGACGGCCGGAACGACCCGTCGCCGCGAAACGGGAGGCCGCACCGGACGGCTTCCCGTTTCGGCATAAAAAAAGCTGTAAAAAAGAGCGGTATTCATAAATTATTTTACTAACTTTGTCCCGAAGTGATAATACTCCTTTCGCTATGGCAGCCATCAAATGCATCGGTATCCTGACCTCCGGCGGCGACGCCCCAGGCATGAACGCCGCCATCCGCGCCGTTACCCGCACGGCCATCTACAACGGATTTACGGTCAAGGGAATTCTGCGCGGTTACCGCGGTCTGGTGACGAACGAAATCGTCGATTTCCACTCCTCGTCCGTAAGCAACATCATCCAGTTGGGCGGAACGATCCTCAAAACGGCTCGCTGCGAGGAGTTCAAATCGGTCGAAGGGCGTCAGCAGGCCTATGAAAACCTGAAAGCCGCCGGTATCGACGCACTGGTGGTCATCGGCGGCGACGGCTCGCTGTCGGGCGCCAATATCTTCGCGCAGGAGCACGACATTCCCATCGTGGGGCTGCCCGGTACGATCGATAACGACCTGGGCGGTACGGACGCCACGATCGGTTACGACACGGCGCTCAACACGATCATGGAGGCCGTCGACAAACTGCGCGATACGGCGTCGAGCCACGAACGGCTCTTCTTCGTCGAGGTAATGGGACACACGGCCGGATACCTGGCCCTCAACGGTGCGATCGCCACCGGTTCCGAAGCGGCCATCATCCCCGAAATGGACACGGAAGTCGACCAGCTGGCCGAACTCATCAGCCAGGGTTTCCGCAAGAGCAAGAACTCGGCGATCGTCATCGTGGCCGAAAATCCCCGCACGGGGGGCGCCATGGGACTGGCCGAGCGCGTGAAAAAAGAGTTCCCGCAGTACGACGCGCGCGTCACGATCCTGGGACATATCCAGCGCGGCGGATCGCCCTCGGCACAGGATCGCATCCTGGCCTCGCGCATGGGAGCCATGGCCATTCAGGCGATCATGGAGGGGCAGCGCAACGTGATGATCGGCATCCAGAACAACGAACTGGTCTACGTGCCCTTCTCGCGTGCGGTGCGTCACAACAAATCGATCAATCGGGATTACGTGAATCTCGTGAAGATACTTTCCATGTAAGCTCCCCGCAGAACCCAAACGAAGAGAACGATCGGATGAAACGCGTAATCGGCATCGGCAACGCCCTGACGGACATGCTGGTCAATTTGGAGTCGGACTCCGTACTGAGAAAATACTTGCTCGAAAAAGGATCCATGTCGTTGGTGGACAGCAAGTTGCAGACCGAAATATCGAAATCGGTCGCCGGACTGCCCTATTCGCTCTCACTGGGCGGCTCGGCCGGCAACACGATCCGTGCCATGGCGCGTCTGGGCTGCGGGACGGGATTCATCGGCAAGGTAGGTCCCGATACGACGGGCGACTTCTTCGAGCAGGCGCTCGCGAACCTCGGTGTGAAGCCCTTCATCTTCCGCGGCAGCGAGCGGTCGGGCAAGTGCGTGGCGCTGATCTCGCCCGACGGCGAACGCACGATGATCACGCATCTGGGCGCCGCGCTCGAACTGACGGCGGCCGACGTCCGCGCCGACATCTTCGAAGGATTCGACTGCGTCTACATCGAGGGGTACCTGGTGCAGAACCACGAACTGATCGAGCACACGGCCCGGACGGCCAAAGAACGCGGATTGCAGGTGGCGATCGACCTGGCGAGTTTCAACATCGTCAAGGAGAACCTCGATTTCCTGCGCGCCCTGGTCGAAAAATACGTGGACATCGTCTTCGCCAACGAGGACGAAGCGATCGCCTTCACGGGCGAGAACGAACCGATCAACGCCTTGCAGGCCATTTCGCAGCTTTGCGAACTGGCGATCGTCAAGATCGGCATCCGCGGCGCGTTGATCAAACACCGCAGCGAAGTGGTGCACGTCGGCATCATGGCCGCCGCCAGGCGCGTCGACACGACGGGCGCAGGCGACTTCTACGCCGCGGGGTTCCTCTACGGCATGTGCGCCGGACTCTCGCTTCGGCAGTGCGGCACCATCGGCGCGATCACGGCGGGCAAAGTCATCGAGGTGGTCGGCACGACCTTCGGCGAGGAGGCGTGGGAGGACATCTTCCGGCTCGTGAAGAAGGTACGCAACGAACGCTATCTCTTTTAGCACATTCGGCAGCGTACGACCGCTGCCTTTTTTATACGGTTACAGGTTTAGGTTAGGAGGGTCCCTCCCCATTCGGAACGGGTCCCGTAGCACCCGGAACGCGGAGTGCGGTGAATTCGGCATCGGGCTTCGCGACATACGACAAGCAATCCAGTCGGTTCGATGCCGAATTCATCGGGCCTTCACTCAAAAACACCTCTTAATTATGGAGAAAGAAGCACAAAAATTTGTCGACGAATTCATGGCCGGAATCGTTGCCAAAAACGCCGGTGAACCCGAATTTCATCAGGCGGTGAAGGAGGTTGCCGAATCGCTGGCGGAGTACATCGTCATGAACCCCGTCCTGAGCAAGATGAAGGTGCTCGAACGCATCGCCGAACCCGAGCGCGTCATCATCTTCCGCGTGCCCTGGCTCAACGACAAGGGCGAGATCGAGATCAACCGCGGCTACCGCGTACAGATGAACAGCGCTATCGGTCCCTATAAAGGAGGTATTCGGTTCCACCCTTCGGTGAACCTCTCGATCCTGAAATTCCTCGCCTTCGAGCAGACCTTCAAGAACAGCCTCACGACGCTGCCGATGGGCGGCGGCAAGGGCGGTTCGGACTTCAACCCCAAGGGTAAATCCGACAACGAGGTGATGCGTTTCTGCCAGTCGTTCGTCACCGAACTGGCGCGCCACATCGGACAGGACACCGACGTTCCGGCGGGCGACATCGGCGTGGGCGGCCGCGAAATCGGCTTCATGTTCGGGCAGTACAAACGTCTGCGCGACGAATTCACCGGTACTTTCACCGGCAAGGGTATCGGCTGGGGCGGCTCGGCGATGCGCCCCGAAGCGACGGGATACGGAACATGCTACTTCGCGCAGGAGATGCTCGCGACGCGCGGCCTCTCGTTCGAAGGCAAGACGGTCTGCATCTCCGGCTCGGGCAACGTAGCGCAGTACGCCGCTCAGAAGGCCACCCAGCTCGGCGCCAAGGTCGTGACGCTCTCCGATTCGTCGGGCTACGTCTACGACCCCACGGGCATCACGCCTGAAAAGCTGGAATACGTCATGGAGTTGAAAAACGTCTTCCGCGGGCGCATCAAGGAGTACGCCGACCGCTATCCCGAAGCGACCTACTACGCAGGCCAGCGTCCGTGGGGCGTGAAATGCGACATCGCCATGCCGTGCGCCACGCAGAACGAGTTGAACGGCGACGAGGCCGCCGCACTCGTGAAGAACGGCTGCATCTGCGTGGCCGAAGGCGCCAACATGCCCTCGACGCCCGAGGCGATCAAGGTTTTCCAGGAGCACAAACTCCTCTACGCGCCGGGCAAGGCGGCCAACGCCGGCGGCGTGGCTACGTCGGGACTGGAAATGAGCCAGAACTCGATGCGTCTGCACTGGTCGCCCGAAGAGGTCGACGCCAAACTCCGCGCCATCATGCAGAACATCCACGAGGTATGCGTGAAATACGGTACCGAGCCCGACGGCTACGTCAACTACGTGAAGGGCGCCAACATCGGCGGCTTCATGAAGGTCGCCAACGCCATGCTGGCGCAGGGGTGCTGCTAAAAGGGAGCATTCTCCCGTCGTGCCGGTACGATTGATCCGGCCTACGACACGGAAGCGAAAAAGGGAGCCGCCGCTGACCGAGTTCAGCGGCGGCTCCCTTTTTTACGCTTATCCGCGAACCGTCACGACGGTTCGCCGTCGGAGGCCGATACGCTACCGCACGGACCGCAGCGAAGTTGCCGGTCGGCCGGAGATCGAATCCAGGAGCAAAATCCCGGACAACCCGATCGTTTTCATCGGCCGAAGACCGGAGTTCCACCCGATCCTCACCCCGTTATCACCCGATCCATCCGCACGTCGTGCGGTTCGACGGGCAGGTCGTCTACCAGCTGGTGCGCATAGCAGACGCCTACGCGGAATCCCCTGAAAGCGGGATCCCCGAGATAGCGGTCATAATAGCCCCGTCCGCGCCCCAACCTCCGGCCGTCGGCCGTGAACGCCACGCCCGGACAGACCACCAGATCGATCTCGCCGGCCGGACACGGCCGCTCGCCCTGCGGCTCCAAAATGCCGAAAGCCCCGAAGACCAGCGCGTCGGGGCGGCAGGCATAGAACCGCATCGCGTCGCCCTCGACACGAGGCAGCACCACGCGCCGCGTCGAGGCCCAGCGCGCCAGCACCTCGTCGGTAGCCGGTTCGTCGGGCAGTGCGGCAAAAACGGCGACGGTCCGCGCCGCACGGAACTCGGGCAGTCGTTCGACCGCCGAAAAGATCGCCGCCGACGCCCTCAGACGCTGCCGCGAGTCCAATGCGCGGTTGAGCTGCCGCATCCTTTCCCGTATCTCTTTTTTTACCATGTTTCAGGTATTTTATCCGACAATTTCCACCCGTTTCGCATTGTTATTACACAAACAATACCTATCTTTGTGGCACTTGTAAGAAATCCTTAACAAAAATAAACAAAATTCAAACATTATGAGCTGTTTTCTGACCAATTCATCTCTTGGCAAGAAATTGGTGATGAGCCTGACGGGATGCTTCCTCGTACTGTTCATCCTCTTCCACATGTCCATGAACCTCGTGGCCATCATCTCGCCCGAAGGCTACAACACGATCTGCGCATTTCTGGGCGCCAACTGGTATGCGCTGGCCGGTACGGTGGTGCTGGCCGCCGGCGTGCTGATCCATTTCGCCTACGCCCTGTGGCTCACCTACAACAACTACCAGGCGCGCGGCAAGCAGCGTTACGAGGTGACCGTCACCGAGCCGGGCGTGGACTGGGCTTCGAAGAACATGCTCGTACTGGGCTGGATCATTCTGGCCGGTCTGGCACTGCACCTCTTCAACTTCTGGGCCAAGATGCAGCTCGTGGAGATCATGGGCGGGCACGAGAACTCGCTGGGGTTCCATCCTGCCGACGGCGCCGCGCTGATCCAATACACCTTCTCGCAGTGGTACTACGTGGTGATCTACCTGCTGTGGTTCGCCGCCCTGTGGTTCCACCTCACGCACGGCGTATGGTCGATGTTCCAGTCGGTGGGCTGGGCCAACGACACGTGGTACCCGCGCCTCAAAGGGCTGGCCACCGTCGTCGCCTCGATCGTATTCCTCGGCTTCGCAGCAGTCGTCGTGGTCTATTTCGTGCAGAGCATCTGCCCTTGTTCGGCCGGTGTATGTTAACCTTTATATAAATTAAAAAAACACCCGATATGGCTTTCAAATTAGATTCCAAAATTCCCGCCGGCGAACTCGCTCAGAAATGGAGCAACCACAAGGCGGCCATCAAAGTCGTAAGCCCTGCCAACAAACGCAAACTCGACATCATCGTCATCGGTACCGGCCTGGGCGGCGCGTCCGCAGCCGCTTCGCTCGGTGAGTTGGGCTATAACGTCAAGGTCTTCTGCATCCAGGATTCGCCCCGCCGTGCCCACTCGATCGCCGCGCAGGGAGGTATCAACGCCGCGAAGAACTACCAGAACGACAACGACTCGGTATACCGTCTCTTCTACGATACGATCAAGGGCGGCGACTACCGCGCCCGCGAGGCCAACGTCTATCGTCTGGCCGAGGTTTCGAACCTCATCATCGACCAGTGCGTGGCCCAGGGAGTGCCCTTCGCACGCGAGTACGGCGGCCTGCTGGCCAACCGTTCGTTCGGCGGCGCGCAGGTATCGCGTACCTTCTATGCCCGCGGCCAGACGGGTCAGCAGCTCCTTTTGGGTGCCTACGCCGCACTGAACAAGGAGATCGCGGCAGGTTCGGTGAAGAGTTATCCGCGCCACGAGATGCTCGACATCGTCATCGAGGACGGCGAGGCGCGCGGCATCATCGCCCGCAACCTCGTGACAGGCAAACTGGAACGTTTCGGAGCACACGCCGTCGTACTGGCGTCGGGAGGTTACGGCAACGTCTTCTTCCTCTCGACCAACGCCATGGCGTCGAACGGCTCGGCCGCCTTCCAGTGCTACCGCAAGGGCGCCGGCTTCGCCAACCCCTGCTTCACGCAGATTCACCCCACCTGCATCCCCGTACACGGCACGCAGCAGTCGAAGCTGACGCTGATGTCCGAATCGCTGCGTAACGACGGCCGCATCTGGGTACCGAAGAAGATCGAGGACGTGAAGGCGATCCGCAGCGGCGCCAAGCAGCCGTCGGACATCGCCGAGGAGGATCGCGACTACTATCTGGAGCGCCGCTATCCGGCCTTCGGCAACCTCGTGCCGCGCGACGTGGCGTCGCGTGCAGCCAAGGAGCGCTGCGACGCAGGCTTCGGCGTGAACGAGACCGGTCTGGCCGTCTTCCTCGACTTCAAGACCGCTATCGAGCGTCTGGGCAAGGAGATCATCAAGCAGCGTTACGGCAACCTCTTCGACATGTACAAGGAGATCACCGACGTGAGCCCCTACGAGCAGCCGATGCAGATCTTCCCCGCCGTACACTACACCATGGGCGGCATCTGGGTCGACTACAACCTGATGACCACCATTCCCGGCCTCTACGCCATCGGCGAGGCCAACTTCTCGGATCACGGAGCCAACCGTCTGGGTGCTTCGGCGCTGATGCAGGGTCTTGCCGACGGTTACTTCGTGCTGCCCTACACCATCGGCGACTACCTGTCGCACAAGATCCAGGCCCCGAAGGTGAAGACCGACACGCCCGCCTTCGACGAGGCCGAGAAGGGCGTGCGCGCCAAAATCGAGAAGCTGTTGTCGATCAACGGCAAGCAGTCGGTGGACGATATCCACAAGAAGCTGGGCCACATCATGTGGGAGAACGTCGGTATGGCCCGCACCAAGGAGTCGCTCGAAAAGGCGATCGTCGAGATTCAGGCGTTGCGCAAGGAGTTCTGGAAGGACGTGAAGGTCGTGGGCAGGGCCGACGACTTCAACGTCGAATTGGAAAAGGCACTGCGTCTGGCCGATTTCCTCGAACTGGGCGAACTGATGGCGCGCGACGCGCTGAACCGCGAGGAGTCGTGCGGCGGTCACTTCCGTGTCGAGCACCAGACGCCCGAAGGCGAGGCCGACCGTGACGACGAACACTTCGTATACGCCGCCGTATGGGAGTACAAAGGCGAGAACGAGGTTCCCGAACTGACGAAGGAGCCGCTCAATTTCGAGTTCGTACACCTCGCAAAGCGCAACTACAAGGACTAAATCCATTTGACGTTAAACTTTAAGATCAAGATTGCATTATGAATTTTTCATTAAAGATATGGCGTCAAAAGGACGCTAAATCGAAGGGCGCTTTCAAAACCTACCGTGTCGAGAACATCTCGCCCGACACCTCGTTCCTCGAAATGCTGGATATCCTGAACAACAACCTCGTCCATGCGGGCGAGGAGCCGGTGGCATTCGACCACGACTGCCGCGAAGGTATCTGCGGCATGTGCTCGCTCCACATCAACGGCCACGCACACGGGCCGGAGCAGGCCGTGACGACCTGCCAGCTCTACATGCGCAAGTTCAAGGACGGAAGCACGATCACCATCGAACCGTGGCGTTCGGCAGCATTCCCCGTCATCAAAGACCTGGTGGTGAACCGCTCGGCCTACGACCAGATTCTGCAAGCGGGAGGTTTCATCTCGGTACGCACCAACTCGGTGCCCGACGGCAACGCCATTCCGATTCCGAAGGCCGACGCCGACGAGTCGATGGACGCCGCCGCCTGCGTGGGTTGCGGAGCCTGCGCCGCCACCTGCAAGAACGGATCGGCGATGTTGTTCGTCGCAGCCCGCGTGTCGTCGCTGGCCAAACTGCCGCAGGGCCGCGTCGAAGGCGCACGCCGCGCGAAAGCAATGGTCGCCAAGATGGACGAGCTGGGCTTCGGCAACTGCACCAATACGGGTGCCTGCCAGGCCGAATGCCCCAAGGCGATCTCCATCGCGCATATCGCCCGCCTGAACCGCGAGTTCCTGTCAGCGAAGTTCGAGGACTAAGATTTTGCTGTACGACAAGTTCGGCCCCGAAAGTTTTCGGGGCCGAACTGTTTTACCGCGGGCGATATGCGCCGCAGCGCACGATTGACAATCCCCTGAATCCCCTTTGTGCCCCCTGCGGCGGCACGTCCGCTCGGGCGGCTCGGCAGACAGCCATCCCTGTCTGCACTCGCCTGTTGTCGCGGGTGATAAAGGGGACTTCCGGCGCCCGCCTGAACCGCGAGTTCCCGACAGCCAAGTCCGAGGATCAGCCCCCGATTCATGACAAACGTGCTCCGGAAGAATCCGAATCGCATTTACCTCGTCCGAATCGTAAATCGTATCTTTCTATCGAAGAATCCGGAGACACATGATCCTGCACGTATTCGAAAATTCCCTTTCCGGCCGCCGAAGACAGCCCCGCTCGCGGCGAAACCGAATTACGACACAGAAACAGCCTCCCCCGCAATTAACAATTAAATCAAATGATTCAAAGGGGTTGAATCATAAAAATTTTCGTTTAAACGGCCGTTGTTGAAAATATATTCACTATCTTTGCATCGCCGAATATCATTATTGTCTACGACTTTGTCTCACGGATCAACATATCCCGTTTCGCACAGCAAGCGTAATCCGCTTCGTGAGGGGGGGGGAATTGCCCTCGCCATCCGGTAGACATCTCCTCCGAATCCCTGTTTTCCGACTCCGTCGCGAGGCGCCCCCCCCGATGCGCCCCGTGCGGGATTTCGCACTATCCTATTTACTTAAAACATAAAACACCATGAAAAAACAGACCTACGAATCGCCACGAATCGAGTAGTGCTCCTTCGTCGTGGAAGGAGGATTCCAAGTATCCCAAGTAACCGACGACCCGCAGGAAGGGAAGTTCGAGGAAGAAGACTTCGAATTCTAACCGACAAAACGACACAGAGATGAAAAAAATCATTTTCCGCACGATGGCGATCGTCCTCGTGCTCGGTGTCGCGGCATGTTCCCGAACCGACGAAACCGCAGACACCCCCTCCGACCAGAAGATCACGGAGCTGGGCGTGATCGCACAGAGCACACGCTCGACGCTCGGCGACGACAACTGGGTGGAATGGGACGCGAACGACTCGTTCAGCGTATTCTCCTCCATGTCATTCAGCAGCGAATTCACCATCAAGGAGCTGCTCGACGAAGGACACGGAGCCAAACTCGAAGGCATGACCATTCCGGCCGACACCTACTACATCCTGTATCCCTACATCATGGATGCGATGATCGCCGAAGGTAAAATCCATGCACGAAACATCGTCCCTGCGACCCAGCCGCTGGTCGAAAACACGTTCGACCATAAACAGAATCCCGCCGTGGGCCACACCGAAGGAGCCGAAACCGTAGCGCCGATGAAAAACATCGCGGGATTGGTGAAAGTCCGCGTCACGGGCAAAATCGACCTGCGGCGCATCACGTTGATGAGCAACTCCGACAACGAGTTGATCGCCGGCACCGGAACGATCGATGCGAAGACGGGCGAACTGACGATCGATGAATCGGAAGGATCGGCATCCGTCACGCTGACCGCATCGAAGTCCATTCCGCTGACCGACACCCCGAAGACATTCTATTTCGTCGTGGCGCCCCGCACGTTCGCCTCGGGTTTCACGCTGACATTCATCGGATCGAAGGAGGGCAAAAACTATCGGTTCACCCACACGACTCACAACGAAGCGACCATCACCGCTTCGAAAATACTGAATATCACCAAGGTCTTCGACATCGACATCACGGAGGAGACCGTGGAAATGGAACCCGGCATCACCTACACCGCCGACAAGGAGATCTTCATCAGCGACAACACCTTCATCCCCGCAGCCCTGGACAGCGACTACGACGAGACGACGAAAACCGGCCGCATCTATTTCGAGAAGGGAGTGGAAGTCACTAAAGTGGGAGCCAACGCATTCGAGTCGACCGCTTTGCAGACGATCGACCTTCCCGAAACGATCGAAGAGATCGCCGCTGGCGCATTCAAGAACTGCGCGGAACTCACCGAGATCGGAAATCTGGAAAAAGTCTCCGCGATCGGGACGCTGGCCTTCTCAGGATGCTCGCAGTTGAAGGATATCACCCTGTCGCCCGCCCTCGCCGCCATCGAAGACGGTACGTTCAAGAACTGCACGGCGCTGACATCGGTCGACCTGTCCGGCGTCGCGACGATCGGCGACACGGCATTCGAGAACTGTACGGCACTGGTCACGGTCACGCTCAGCGATAAGACCGCCTCGATCGGCGTAGGGGCTTTCGACGGCTGTGCGGGTCTCTCCGTGATCGACATCCCGAACAGTATCACCGAAATCTCCGACAACGTCTTCCGTGACTGCTCGAAGCTGACCGAGATCACCATCCCCGCAGGCGTGACGAGAATCGGCGTACACGCATTCTACGGCTGCACGGAACTCCGCACCGTGAACTGCAAACCGATGATGCCGCCGAGCGTATACAGCGATTCGTTCCCGACGACCTCCCCGGAGATGGTTATCAACGTCCAGGCCGATGCATTGAAACAGTATCAGGAAAACACGGAGTGGAACCAGTTCTACGGACGGTTCCTGCGTTCCGCTGCGCTTTAATGCGCAGGTCGTGCACGGCAAGGCTGGGAAACCCGCCCGAACACGCACCAGAAAAGCCCGCATTCGGTATGCGGGCTTTTTCCGTACAAGCGGGCGGGATCACCGGAACCGGACGATTTCGGGGCGGCTCGGCAGATAACGGTACTGCTCCATGCGCGTCCCGTTGGAAGCCTGGAAATAGCGGCAGTCAGCCCAGCCGCCCTTGCCGAGCGCAACGCCCAGCCGCAGCTGGATCGTGCTGAACACCAGTCGTTCGTTACGCAGGCGGACGCCTAATCCGAAGGTTGTGTAAAAATTATTCTTGAAAATATTGGCGTCGCGTCCCAGCAGACCGAAATCGGCGAAGCCGAACAGCGCGATACGGAAACCGAGCGGCTGGTAGGGCGTGAAAAAGACCGTTTCGGTATTGAGCACCATCCGGTTGGTCCCCACCAGATCCTCTTTGAGCAGCGACAGGCCGTCCTGTGCGGTGAACCGCAGCACCTCGTCCGACCCTTCGAGCCGGTTCCACCCCTGCGTATAGTTCAGCGAAAGGAACTGACGGATATGGCTGCGTTTCCACACGAACAGCGGCGAGAACCAGCGCAGGTTGACGTCCACGGCACTCTGCGTCCACTGACCCGTCGCCAGATCGATGAAGCTGCCCAGCGAAAAGCCGCCCATGAGATAACCCGCGCGGGTGAATCCGCCGGCCTTGTAGCTCAGACCCATATACATGTCCTCGCCGAACTCCCGCCACGAATACCCCCCGACCAGTTCGGCCTTGTAGCCGGTGGCCAGATACTCCCTCGTACCGAAGCCGTAGATCATATTGGTGGTGTAGAACTTCTCGCGGTAAAGCCCCAGCCCGACCAGCACGTCGTCGGTATCGTGAAAAGCCGGGTTGTAAGTCTTCGTCACGTCGGGACGGAGCGAGTAGCGCGCGAAACCGTAACGCGCCGTGAGGAAGACGCTCGAACGGATCGAACGAATGTAGCGCGAACGCCCAGCCCAGACGTCGAAGCGCTTCGACTTGGCCAGGTCGGAGGTGTCGCGGTCGACCAGATAATACTTCGCCTTGACGTTGTTGTAGGCGATGCCCAGTTCGTAGTCGGTCGGCAGGATGAACTCCTTGCCTACGCCGATGCGCAGCTCGCTGTTGTAGAAATCGCGGCCCGCCGAAAAGTTGGCCTTGTAGAACGACCCCAGGAAGTTGGGGATGTCGTACGAGACGACGTTGCCTCCGTAGCCGAAATCGTTGCGGCTGAAATTGGTCGCAACGCTCAGGCGGTTGCCCGAGCCGAAGATGTTGGCGTCGGAGAGACCGATCATCGTCCGGCCCTCGCCGTGCAGCGCCGCATCGGCGCTGATCGTCCAGCTGTCGCGCGAACGCAGCGTGACCACCACGCGCGTCGAGTCGAGCGAATCCGGTGTCAGCTCCATCGTCGCATCCGAGATATAGGCGCGCGAACGGAGCAGCTGGAGGTTGCGCACCAGCAGCTCCGGAGCGATCGTATCCCCGGGTTCGAAGAGCAGGTCGCGCCGCAGCACCCGCTCGCGCGTCATCACGTGCAGTTTGTTGCCCGTGCGTTCGAGCCAGTTGCCGTCGGGGGTGAACACCGGATCCTGCGCGATGACCACCTCGCCGATCCTCCGGCCGGAGTAACGTTCGAACTGCCGGCTCTCGTCCAGCACCCGTCCGTTGGCCGTCGTATCGAGTACGGGGTTGACGAAGAGCATCCGGTAGAGCAAACGCGGTACGGCACGGCGCGTCGTCTTCGAACGGATACTGTCGTAGAGACGCTGGTTGCGCTGTTCGGCCTGACGGCGCAGGCTGTCGTTGCGCCGCAACGAATCCCTGCGTTTGAGATAGACGCTATCGCAGGGCAAGCCCAGTTTCAGGTCCTCCGCTTTCAGGCGGATCGTATCGGGACGCACTCCGTGGCGGAGGTCGATACGCGGCGCCGTCTCCCGCGCCGGAATGAACGCCGGCAGCAGCGACAACAACAGCAACCCTATGCAACACCTGGAAAACATACCCCGAAAGATAACGATTTTTCGCGAAGAAAAAGTATCGTCCGATACCTCTTTCGGCCCGATAGCAGCGAATCCGCCCTGCAAAAGCGGTCGCAGGAGCCGAAAAAAGCCGTCGAAACGGCCCCGTCTGGATGATACCCGAACTAAGACGCAGGATTGCCGAACGACACGGCAGCCGGGAAGCTGCGGCCGGCATGCCATTCTAAACGGGATCCAGCATACCCCCAGTCCGGAGACGAGCGCGCTGTGATTGGACAGGTCACGATTTCGGTCCGGGCAACCTGCTTTTTATGCGCTCGAATACATTGCCCAAAAAACAAAAAAAACTTACATATCGTTGATACATAAGGTTTTTTTGCTTCGCATTACTCTTTATTTCAAGAGCTTCGAGGGTGGAAGATGGAGTTCGAACAGCGGCAGCGCAGGAAACGCAAAAAACGGAAGCGCCGTAAATCGTAAATTTGTATAAGGGCATTCGCTCTTACGAGTCATTAACCTAAAACTTTACGATTATGCGAACCGAAGATTTCATCGCTCGATGCAAGTTATTGAGCCTGCTGCGGACATTGCCTGACCGAGACCTCACTTCGGATGAACGCCTGCAACTGATTTCGGCCTTCCGGCTCTTCGTGAGACAGATCGCACACAGAACCCGGACCGAGGAGTCGAAACTCGACCTGCTGCGGCTGTATGCTTGCCTCAGAACGGCTTTCAAGTATCTGAAAGTCCATCGTTCCGTCCCGACGAAAGAACAGGGATACTTCCTCGATGCGGCGCTCTCTTTTCTCGAAACGGAGCGTCGCATTGTCTTGCTGCAACTGCGTTATCCCGCGGCGACGGCTGCCGAGCCGCCGAAAAACGAGGTCCCGCTTGCTTGGTCGAGTGCCTTCACGCTGGCCGATCTGATGGAGGTGATCGTGGCGCTGCACACATTGGGCGCCGTCCGTAAACCGAACGGCACCCCCGTAACCTTCAAGGATCTGGTACGGGCGTTCGAGCGCTTCCTAAACGTCTCGATTCTCAATCCGGATCGTTGCCGCTATACGACGATCAACCGCAAACTGCACCTCACGAAGTTTCTCGATACGATGCGGGAGGCTCTCGTCGAGCTGAGTCAGCGTTGACGAAGGCGCACCCAAAAGGTGCGCCCGATGAACGGCCTCGGACGGCCACGACGGGCCATGAGGCGTTTTTATGGAATCATACTCTATTTTGGCGTCAAATATCGACGCCTTATGCAACATGAAGACGATTTGCGGGGACTCGAAAAAGCCGTGCAGTTCATTCGGGCCGTGAGTGTCCTCTTTTTATTGCTCAACAGCTATTGGTTCTGCTACGGATGGTTCGCCGCACACGACATGACTCATGCGCTACTCGACTGGATACTGCTGTCGTTTCAGCGGACGACGCACCTCTTCTCCTATTCCGTTACCTCGAAGTTTTGCTGCTTCATACTGCTTGTGCTGGGATGCCTCGGTACCCGCAGCGTCCGCGACAATAAGGTCAGGACATGGCATATAGTCACCGCCGCGACAGTCGGGGTACTGCTGTTCTTCGGAAATGACTTTCTGCGGGAACTGCCTGCCGATGCCGACATCCGTATGGGAAGCTACACTGCGACGCTCTTCACCGGGTATCTGTCGCTGCTGGCCGCAGGAATATGGATGCGGCGCCGAATGACGCTGCGTCTTAGGGACGATCCCTTCAACGACGACAACGAGAGCTTCCGGCAGGAGGAACGTTATCTTGCGAACGAATATTCCGTCAACCTCCCCACCCGCTACTATTATCACGGCGCATGGCGGCAAGGATGGATCAATGTCATCAATCCCTTCCGCGCGACGATGGTCCTCGGAACGCCCGGCTCGGGAAAGAGCTATGCCGTCATCAACAGTTACATCCGTCAGTGCATCGAAAAGGGGTATGCGCTTTACATCTACGATTACAAGTTCGACGACCTCTCCACGATCGCCTACAACCACCTGCTGCGGCATCAGGACCGGTATGCCGTGCGGCCGCAGTTCTGCGTCATCAATTTCGACGACCCCCGGCGTTCGAACCGCTGCAACCCCCTCGATGCGCGGTTTATGACCGACATATCGGACGCTTACGAAAGCTCCTACGTCATTCTGCTGAACCTCAATAAGAGCTGGGCGCAGAAAGAGGGCGACTTCTTCTCCGACTCGGCCATCGTTCTGCTGGCCGCGATCATCTGGTATCTGAAGCTCTACGACGGCGGACGGTTCTGCACCTTCCCGCACGTCATCGAATTGTTGTGTCAGCCCTACGAGAAGATCTTCCCGATTCTGGCTTCCTATTCCGAACTGGAGAATTACCTTTCGCCCTTTATCGACGCCTGGCAGAACAATGCGCAGGACCAGTTGCAGGGGCAGATCGCCTCGGCGAAGATTCCGATCTCGCGCATCATCTCCCCGCAGCTCTACTGGGTGATGACGGGCGACGACTTCACGCTCGACGTCAACAATCCGCAGGCACCGAAGATTCTCTGCGTGGGCAACAATCCCGACAGGCAGTCCATCTACTCCGCCGCTTTGGGATTATACAACTCCCGCATCATCCGTCTGATAAACAAGAAACACCGTCTCAAGTCGGCGGTCATCATCGACGAGCTGCCGACGGTATATATCCGAGGGCTGGACAATCTTATCGCGACAGCCCGATCGAACAAGGTCGCCGTATGTCTGGGCTTTCAGGATTTCTCGCAGCTGGAACGCGACTACGGAGAGAAGGAGGCTAAGGTCATTCAGAATACCGTGGGTAATCTCTTCGTCGGGCAGGTCGTGGGCGACACGGCCCGCACGCTGTCGGAGCGTTTCGGGAAGATCGTCCAGCAGAGGGAATCGGTATCCCGCTCGAACGACAACGTGACGACCTCGACCAATACGTAGCTTGACAATCTGATCCCTGCATCCAAGATCGCCAACTTCTCGCAGGGTATGTTCGTCGGAGCTGTGGCCGACAATATCGACCAGCCTATCGAGCAGAAGATATTCCATGCCCGCATCGACCTCGATACCCGGCGTATAACGGCTGAAACGGCCGCCTATGTCCCGATCCCCGAACTTGCGTCTTTCGTCGATGAGAACGGCACGGATCGTATGGATGAGGTCGTCAAGGCGAATTATATCCGTATCAAAACCGATGTCGAGGAGATTATTCGACGAGAGATCAAACGCATAAGCAACGACGACAAATTGAAATATTTGTTGGAGAAGAAATAGCCGGGTTATGTATTGTTCGGAATAAACTCGCCCGCTCGGATGATCTCCCCGTCGTCGGTCACGCCCTCGACGATAGCTTCGTAGTCGACCGTTGCGTCGGAGGAGAAGAATTCCACCTGCGCCTGGCCGTCGCTGTCGAGCCGCACGGCAGGATCCCAGTAGAGCGTCGTTCGGAAGTCGGGAACGTCGGACCGGCGGCTCTGTTCGGTTTCGTAGGCGGGGGGGGGTAAAACTCGGCGGGCGTCTGGTACCCCAGCGGGGTAATCAACCGCACACTTTCGGACTCCATGCCTGCGTATGCCTCTTCCAGCTCCTTGCCCTTCTTGAGCGTGATGGCAATGATGCTATCTTTCAGGTTATTGCCCCAAAAAGAAGCGTTAGCCCCTTCGATGATGCTCACCCGCTTGATCTGTACGAGCGGCGTCGAGAGGCACGTCGGCAGGGCGTCGTAGTCCTCCGTGTATTGAATGTCATGGCCGAACCCTTTGCCTTCTCCCAATGGAGTGAATGTATGATTTTTTAGATTATTGACATTGACTTGAGGATTGTCTTTCTGTCTCAACTCTTCCTTCATTTCATCCACGCTCTTGTCTCTGACTCTTCCGGCTGTAAGTCCGTAATTCATCAACATTTTAGGGGTATATTCAACAATTCCATCAATCATAAAAGCCGGTTGCTTCCCTCTGTACCATACCCGCTGGCCGACAAGATACATACCCGGTATTCGTTGAAGGATATCCAGTAGTGTTACGGCTCCCGACTCCTTGATCTGCTGTGCAGAATAGGATCGGGTCGCCATACGTTGCTCGACGGGATCGGGTTCTTTGATGTGGTGGATCACGTCGATCGGGTCGATGAGGACGTTTCGGATGTCAGCGGATCCCCGCCAGTCGATGTATTCGAGGGCGCGATCGGCATACCTCGGGTCGAAGATCCGTGGTTTGGGCAGCCGGGAGAACGTGGGGAACGAATCGGGTGTGACCTCGATGGGCAGGTTGTCGACCTCGGACCCTTTCCGTGCGGCCCTCAGCACGAAGGTGGTGCTGTCGGGGAAGTCGAATCCGCTCAGGGAGAAGGTTCCGTCGGGGCGTATGCGGGTCTGCGTGGCGAATCCCGAGCGAGGGATCAGCAGCTGCACGGAGTAACTGTCGATGCGCTTCTGGAAGCGTGCGTCGTTCCCGGGGACGACACGCCCTGCGATCTCCTGCCCCGCCACCAGCGGATCGCGCGGCTCCTCGTACTCGCCGCGCAGGAGCTTCGGGACGTCGTAGCGGCGCCACCCCTGCGTGAGCAGCAGTTCGTCGAGCGCCTGCGCGGCGTCGGCGTGCTGCGCGTTGAAGTAGTAATCCGGCTCCTCGATCACGCCCCGCAGTTCGGACGACAGCACCAGCGTGGAGTAGATGTCCCCCGCCGTGCGGAGCGGTATGGCCGAACGGTCGGTGACGGCGATCGAGAAGTCGCCTTTTGCGGGACGTCCGTCGGGAGTCCGCACGGCGATGTCGAGCGTCACCTTGCGCCGTCGTCCCGGCTCGCGGGAGGCGGAGATCGTCGCCGGGGTTGAAGACCAGCCGCTCGGAGAGGGCCTTGCCCGTCGCTTCGTCGAGGAGCAGCACTTGAAACAGCCCCTCGGGCAGCTCCTCGCGGCGGAAGGTGAGCGTTGGCACCAGCGGATCCCACGCCTTGTTGTAGCACTGCGTGCCGCAGCGGTGCACCACGAGCCGCAGTCCGCGCGGCAGCCAGTTGCGTCCCGAACGGATGGAGACTATGAAGGTCGAGTCGGTGGGGTCGACGCGCAGCACGAAGGTATAGTCCTTGGCATCGGGGAGTTCGAAGCGGTGCAGACGTCCCTTCCGGTCGGGGAACTCGGCCATGTAGCGCCGTCCGGCACGGGGCGGGAACTCCACGCTGCCGATGCCCGCATGGCGTGTGCGCAGGGAGTCGATGAAGTGGCCCTTGTCGTCGAGCAGCCCCCTTCCGAGAAGCGCGGGCGTCCGTCGTCGCCCAACGCCTTGAAGCCCACACGGCAGGAGTATCCGTTGACCAGATAGCCCCCTTCGGGGAAGAAGGATACGTCGAAGCACTCGCGCCGGCGCTCCTCGTGCGGGGATTTTTCGTCGTCTCGCAGGCCGCCCACGCGCAGGGGCTTGCGGAAGAGGGTAGTCCTCGGGGAGGTTACGCATGAAGAGCGTGTAGTCGCCCGCGGCGTCGACGCAGTGAGCGCGCAGCCACACCGTGTCGCCCGCGATGTAGTGCTCCTTGTCAGTATGGACATAGAGTTTCTCCTGCGGGTAGCGGGAGAGCTGCTCGGTGAACGGCTCCTTCGGGGGAGGGGCGCTTAAAGTCGCAGAGGCATAAAATGTCGCTGCGACACAAAGTGAGAATGCTCGGTTGCGCATAGTCGGAGCGGTATTGTTTTCTCAAAAATAAAGATTTTTTAAATCGGCAAAGTACAATTTGTAATTGCATAGCCGCTTCGACAGTTATATTATATTCATGATATTACAATAATAAATAATCTGTTACCTACGAGAAAAAATATTACAATAATTTCTTTTATTCAAGTTTGTTTTTATAACTTTATAGCACAAACCTTAAAACTTAATACTATGAAAAAGAAACTTCAACAGAACAAAGAGGTCGTCTCTATTCTTGATCGAAACTCGATGTGTCAATGACGAAAGCCGGAGTAAATACGACGATTTATGACCCAACTAACAGATGTGAGTCCCTTAAATGCGCAGTTCTTACGGAAAAACTTTGTCCTGCGTCAAGGAGCCTATGTGTGCATCTGTAGATCCCGATTTATGCGTGGATCTCTTGATGCAAATTGTCCGACAGTTTTGGAAACAGCATGTGATTGCCCGACACAGACGCAAGAAGAGACCGATTGTATTGTCTTAGAGACTCATGGAGCGGACTGTGATACCCAATTTTGTGGAACTGTATCAATTTTATATACGTGTTCGTGTTAATTAAATGAGAATCGTTCGGAGAATAGGATCAATTTAATATTTTGATTCTTTTCTTTTACAAAGTCAAGCCTGCAATACTGCCTCGCATTTTACTATGCCACAAGTTTCTCAGCACAAAAACCGGATTGAAAACATTTTCGATCATCTCTTGTGTAAATCCGATTCATTATCAGGGATTGGTCTCTATTCGGGAGCTTTCGGCCGCCTGCTGTTTCTGGCCCACTACCTCCAATACCATCCCGAAGAGAACAACGGTTGTTTCGATCGTTATGCGGAGCAATGCTTCGATGCGATCTGCTCGAAGCCGGCCATCCATACCTACTGCAACGGAATGGCCGGGGTATTGGAGTGTCTGCGGCACCTCACGCGGAGCGGCCGGTTGGAAGTCGATTATTCGGAGGTCGAAGAACAATATAAACCACACTTGCTTCAATGTCTGCAACGGGATTTCGCCCGTGACGGAGACTACGACCTGCTGCATGGCGCAATGGGCGTAGCGTATCATTTCCGTGAAGATGAAACATTCGCGGCGGAAACCGCCCGTTGGTTGCACCGCACGGCTATTTGCGACGGCGACCGGCTTAAGTGGCAATCTACGCTGTCTCCCGTAGAAAAAGGTATAAGAGGTTACAACATCTGTCTTTCGCATGGCATATCGGGAATCGTATTGGTCCTTTGCGCGCTCGCACGACACCATCCTGCGAATACGGAAATTACGGAACTGCAGCGAGGAGCCGTTCGCTATATCCTTGCTCAGGAGTACGATGATCCCGAAGTGTGCGGGTGTCATTTCCCGAGTACATCGCAGGAGTCGCAACCGCAGCGACAGGCGAGCCGTCTGGCATGGTGTTACGGCGATTTGGGCGTGGCGGTCGCTTTGTGGAACGCGGGGAAGGTGTTGGGCGACGAAACGCTGAAAACAAAGGCCCATGAAGTGATGCTTCATGCCACAGGCCGCCGCACACTGCGTGAAACGATGGTCTACGATGCCGGCTTGTGTCACGGCAGCGCAGGCGTGGCGATGATCTTCCACTACATGTATCGACAGACGGGCGACGAACGGTTACGCGCGGCCTGTGATTTCTGGCACGAACAGACGTTGGCACATGCCCGATGGGAAGACGGCATCGCCGGTTACAAATTCTTTTTTCCTTCGGAACAGCCGGAGTGGCGTACCGACCTGTCATTGCTTTCAGGCGTGACGGGCGTCGGTCTGTGGCTGCTGTCGATGCAGCATGAAGCGGACGATTCCGCAGCGTTCGACTGGACCGAACTGTTTTTTATGCTTTAATCTATGGCCAAGATCAAACTGCGGGCGTTCCCGACTTTCGTACTGCGCACGCCGCTCTTTCCGCTTTCGGCGCTCGACGATCCCGAACGGACGATGCAGCAGCCCTGCTTCCGCGAAGCGCTCTACCTCGCCTCGCCCGATCTCTATACCTTCACCGGCGACAAGACGGAGGATGCGGAGGAGAAGGGCGACGCGGCGGCTCTGAAATACTTCCTGCGCGCCTGCTCGCGCTGTACGCCCTTCGGTCTCTTTGCCGGCTGCTCGACGGGACGCTTCGGTTCCTCGACGCAGATCGCCGTTGCGGAGCCTATCGCCGCACGGCGTACTACACGGCTCGACATGCAGTACCTCTGCGCGCTGATCCAGCGGATCGAACGGCACGGAGCGGTCCGCCGGCAGCTCCGCCTCTTCCCGAACGATACGCTCTACGAGATCGCCGGACAGTACCGCTACATCGAGTATTTCCACCGGGGCAAGAAGACGGAGCATCAGATGGCTTCGGTCGAGATCACTCCCGAACTGACGGCCGTGTTTGCGCTGGCGCGCGACGGCGCGACGTTCGACACGCTGGCCGGAAGCCTCGTCGACGACGAGATCACACGCGAGGAGGCCGAAGCCTACATCGACGAACTGATCGCCTCCTCCCTGCTTACTACGGAGCTGGCTCCGGCTATCGTCGGCGATGACATCCTCACGACGCTCATCCGTAAGTTGCAACGCTTCGGCGACACGGAATACGCCCCGACGCTGGCGTGCGTGCAGGAGCGGCTCGCAGCCATCGATGCCCGTCCGCCCGGCATGACACAGGAGGAATACGCGAAGATCGAACGGCTCATCGAACCGCTGGGCGTTCCCTACGACGTCAAGTTTCTCTTTCAGGCCGACCTGTTCCGTCCTGCGCAGGCACAGCTTTCGACCGGCGTGCTGACCGATCTGAAAGAGTACGTCGATTTCGTCGGCAGTATTTCGGGCACCTACCAGAACGGTAATCTGCAAGCCTTCCAGCAGGCGTTCGTGCAGCGTTATGAAACCGAGGAGGTGCCGCTGATGCTGGCGTTGGACAACGAGCTGGGCTTGGGGTATCCCTATGCGCAGGGCAGCCACAACGACGTGAATCCCGTCATCGACGGTATCGTGCCGTCGTATGGCGCGCAGGGCGGACAAACGGGCGGTTACAGCGCAACGGACGTGCTGCTGCTCAAAAAATACATCGAGGCGGTGAAGCGGGACGCCGAAGAGATCACGATCGACGAAAAGGATTTCCCGAACCGCCGACCCGAGGCGATCGTCTACCCCGACACGATCCCCGTCATGTTCAACCTGCTGCGCGACGATGCCGACGGGCGGTCGATCTACCTCAAATCCGTCGGGTCGAACGGCGGCGCGAACCTGCTGGGGCGCTTCTGCCATACCGACGCCTCCATCGACGCGCTGGTGCGCGAGGTGGCCGACTACGAACGGCAGGCCAACGAGGGGAAAATCATTGCGGAGATCGCCCACATCACCGAAGCGCGCATCGGCAATATTTCGTCGCGTCCCGTGTTCCGCGATTACGTCATCGACTACCTCTCGAACCTCGACGAGACGCTTGCCGAGCGCATTCCGGCCTCCGACCTGATCCTGTCGGTGCGCAAGGGGCGTTTCTACCTGCGGTCGAAGCGATTCGACAAAGAGGTCATCCCCCGTCTGACCTGTGCGCACAACTATTCGCTCAGCCCCATTCCGATGTATCGTTTTCTGGCCGACATGCAGAGCCTGCAACGAACGCAGGGTTTCGGCTTCGCCGTCGGATCGCTCTTCTCGACGCTCGACTATATGCCGCGCATCCGTTACAAGAACATCGTTCTTTCCCGCCGGCGGTGGAAGCTCAATTACGACGACGTGAAGGCGTTCTCGGCATACCGTACCGAAGAGCATCGCAAAGCGTTCGCCGGCTACATGGCCGAACGGCGGCTGCCGCGACGGGTCGTGCATCCGATGGGCGACAACGAACTGTTGCTCGATCTGCACGACGACCGATGTGTCCGGCTACTGTTTTCACTGCTCAGAAAATATAAGACGGTATCGGTCGAGGAATTCCTCTTCGATACGGAACATGCCGTCGTACATGATGAGCAGGCGAACGGATATACCAACGAAATGATCGTTATTCTACACAAGTAATGCTATGGAACGGATTTTCATTCCCGGCAGTCGGTGGCTGTTCTTCAAACTCTATACGGGAACACAGAGTGCCGACATCCTGCTGACCCGACATATCAGCCCTTTCGTGCGGCGGTTGCGCGAAAGCGGTGCGATCGACGATTTCTTCTTCATCCGCTACACCGATCCGCTGTTCCATCTGCGCCTGCGCCTGCATCTTCCCGATACATCGCGTTACGGCGAAGTGTTCGGGGCATTCTACGAGACGTTCCAGCCTTGCGTGGAAAGCCGCCTCGTGACGACGATCGCCTGCGACACTTATGTTCGCGAAATAGAGCGCTATTGTGAGGAGACAATGGTGCAGACAGAACGGTTATTTTGCATCGATAGCGAATGTATTGTCCGAATAATGCAGACTTTACAGCAGAAATTTCTGTTCGGAACATACCCTCGTGAAGAAATTAGATGGCGTATCGGATTACTCTTAATAGACGATCTATTAGAGGTTTTCAATCTATCATTGCCTGAAAAAGAAAAATTCATGACCGATGCGGCAACAGCGTTCAAAACGGAATTTGGTTTTACCGTTCATCGGGCGACTAAACAACTGAACGATAAGTATAGATTATTGCGAAACGATCTATACAAAGTCCTACAAACTCGATTGCAAGATGAATTTCCTAATTCGATATTAGAAATACGAAAGCAACAGTTCCGACAACTCTCATTTGAGATTAAACAGTCAGTTCCCGATGCGTATTTCCCTGTCTATCTTCGAAGTTTAACACATATGACGATGAACCGCCTATTCCGGTCGCAGAATCGTCTTTGCGAAATGATGATATATGAATATTTGAGTAGAAGTTATGCAGCTTTAAGGAATAGACAATAAACAGAAAAGTCCCAATAGGGACTTTTCTGTTTATTGTCTTGATACTGATGTTATCCGATACATGTATCTTTCGAAGCTGCACAATAGCAGCCATCATTCGTTGCGCAATAGAGATCTGAGAAATCACAGATATCCGTTTCGGGTTGGCAACCCTCGGATGGATTTGGACAAACTTCGGTCTGCTCAATGCAAGGATCGGAAATACACCCTTTAGATGGACATGCAAATGTCGCACATGCTATTGTATTATCCGTACAAACGTCTGTCCATCCTGTAGGACAATCTGTCTTTTGTGTTCTGATAATAACAGTCCCTGTATTAATACCAGTGCCAGCTCCACCTTTAGTCAAATTGTTCATCTGGTTTCTATCCAAGATAGAAACGATCTCTTTTTTGAGTTGCAGTTTCTTTTTCATGGTAGTAAAGTTTTAGGTTAGACACTCAAATATACAATATTTTGTTTGTATTATCAAAATAATTATCGAAATTTTTCTATATTTGAGAGTGCTAAAAGTCCTTTGCGTGCTTATGAGGGGATTTTTTCTTGTATTGGGATATTTGATCGGAGGAGGTCTGTCGTATGGATTCGCCCAGCCGTCGTACTATGCGAACCCGTTCATTGAGCAGATCGAGCATTACCCGCAGGAGAAGCTTCATGTATCGACGGACAAGGATTCGTATATCGCGGGAGATACGATCTGGCTTCGCGCTCACTGCGCGGACGCAGCGACGCACCGTCCCGTGGCCGCGAGCCGCTA